>Ga0160423_10001105_pt1 | contig 22536 bp, 21 predicted proteins | sample CRUFie14St8metaG_FD_108191 | JGI IMG/M metagenome (GOLD analysis project Ga0160423, IMG submission 108191) | Marine microbial communities from the Costa Rica Dome - CRUD Field 142mm St8 metaG | ecosystem: Environmental > Aquatic > Marine > Oceanic > Photic zone | place: Costa Rica: the Eastern...
TTTTAGGCAACTTCAAAATTTGTTTTGCTTCTAACAACTCCATAAACGCCATGTAACATCCCAAAACGTTGCTGCCGGCGCCTGTTGGAATTATTATATTATCGGGCGCTTTGAAGCCAAGGTTCTCCCATAATTCATAACCTAACGTTTTTGTCCCTTGTAAAAAAAAGGGGTGCCAGTTGTGGCTCGCATAGAAAATATTTTTTGCCATCTCTAAGGCAACTTGTTCCGCTTTCGCTCTAGTGCCGGGGATTAAATGAATTTTTGCTCCGTAAGATCTTATTTGTGCGATCTTCGGGGGCGAGGCATTTGAGGGAGCTACTATATTAACAGAGATACCCGCAGCTGCACCGTAGGCTGCTATTGCAGCCCCTCCATTTCCTGAGCTATCTTCCACCACTTCTTGGATATCTTGCTGCTTTAAAAATGACATCATTGCCGAAGCTCCACGGTCCTTAAAGGATCCGGTTGGCGAGAACCACTCCAGTTTAAATAAGGCTTTAGTTCCTCTATAGCGATACGGCACTAATGGTGTACATCCCTCTCCTAAACTAACTGGATTCGGTATTTTGCAAGGGAACACTTTCTCATAACGCCAGATTGATCTAACACTGTTGTTAATCGATTGTGGGGTTATTCCTTCGGTTTTAGAAAAACTCAATGGCGTTTTTTTTTCTGAGCACCAGCGAGGCTCCCATAAGTCATACGTCTCCCCGTTATTTTCATCCACTAGGAAAGCTTCTTTCATACTCCCAAAGTCCCTGTTCGCTGAGGCCAACCAAACTGCCTAAAGGATAAATCAAAATTAACATATAATAACAATATGTTGTATTTTACAAGCAACATATATACTTTATTAGGTGTGTCTCGCTCTGAAAATATCATGTTGGACAGGTAATTTATGAACGACTTATTTCAATCTTCATCTAAGACAAAAGAGATGGATTACTCCGCTAAAGATATCGAAGTTTTAGAAGGTTTAGAGCCGGTAAGGCGGCGTCCAGGAATGTATATTGGAGGTACCGACCAGCAGGCAATGCATCATTTAGTTGCTGAAGTGTTGGACAACTCGATGGATGAGGCGGTAGCCGGACATGCAAACAGAATTGAATTACATTTAACGAAGGATCAATCAGTAATAATCACGGATAATGGACGGGGTATTCCTGTTGATCCACATCCAAAGTTTAAAAATAAATCTGCCCTAGAGGTAATCTTAACAACACTGCACGCAGGAGGTAAATTTTCTGATAAAGTCTACAGTACTTCGGGAGGGTTGCATGGAGTAGGAATCTCCGTAGTTAATGCGTTATCAGATAGCTTAAATGTGGAGATCGCTAGGGACCAAAGATTATTCTCCCAACAATTCAAACAAGGTGCGGCTTTTAGTAGTCTGATAGATGAAGGCCCTGTCAGAAACAGACGCGGCACTAAAATCTGTTTTCATCCAGATCCAGAAATCTTTGGCAAAAATCCGAATTTTAAGCCCTCAACTTTGTATCAAATGGCAAAATCCAAAGCATACTTATTTAGAGGTGTAGAAATAAGATGGTCATGTGATACGGAATTAACTGCAAGTGATCCCAAAACGCCTAGTGCTGAAACAATTCATTATCCAAATGGGTTAATCGATTATCTAAAAAGCGAGTTACGAGACAGAAAAATCATTGGAAATGCAATATTTTCAAACGAAAAAGACACTGAAACAAATGAAAGAATTGAATGGGCTATTGCTTGGCCAGATGACAATGATGATGGCTTTTTAAACTCCTATTGCAATACTATTCCTACACCACAGGGTGGAACGCACGAAGCTGGTCTAAAAGCCGCCCTCCTTAAAGGAATAAGAACATATTCAGACCTATCCGGTATGACCAAGCGGATATCACAAATAACTACGGAAGATATAACAATAGGCTGTTGCATCGCTTTGTCGACTTTTATACGTGACCCACAATTTCAGGGCCAAACAAAAGAAAAGTTGGTAAGTGCACATGCGAATAGATTGGTAGAGCAGGCCATTAAAGATCACTTTGATCATTGGTTGTCGGGCTCTCCGGAACTAGGCAAACAGCTTATTGAGCACTTTATCGGTAAGGCAGAGGAAAGACTGCGTAGACGCCAGCAAAAGGAGGTCAGTCGAAAGTCGGCAACTCGCAAGCTACGTCTTCCAGGAAAACTAACTGACTGCAGTCTCGGGGATGCCAGTGGCACAGAACTTTTTATCGTAGAGGGTGACTCTGCTGGCGGGTCGGCTAAACAAGCTCGTGATCGAAAAACCCAAGCCATACTCCCACTCAGAGGAAAAATACTTAATGTCGCAAGTGCATCGGCCGAAAAGCTTCGTGCAAACCAAGAACTAAATGATTTGATGCAAGCAATCGGTTGCGGTGCTGGTGAAAATTACAGCGAACATTCATTAAGATACGAAAAAGTAATAATCATGACTGACGCTGATGTAGACGGCGCACATATAGCCTCATTACTTATGACGTTTTTTTACAAACAGACACCTAAGCTAATTGAGAATGGTCATCTTTTCTTAGCAATGCCGCCACTTTTTAGAATAACGCAAGGAGGCCAGACATATTATGCCAAAGACGAGTTGCATAAAGACGAAATAATTAATGAACAATTATCATCAAAAACAAAAATTGAAATAAGTCGATTCAAGGGATTGGGGGAAATGCCCGCGTCTCAATTAAAAGAAACAACAATGTGCCCAGGAAAAAGGAACTTGCTTAAAATAACTGTTCCAAATTTAGATAGTTTAGAAAGTCACCCCATGAGGTCCAAACTAATGACTCGTCTTGAAGTTGACAAAACTGTTGATACGCTGATGGGCAAAAAACCTGAGCTCAGATTTGCATACCTTCAGGAAAACGCAAAGCTTGTAACATCCATCGATGTTTAAATCTTCGATTTAGTTCTCCTGAAGAGCAAGCCTCTCTAACTTTTCGTAATCAACTTTTGGTTCTTTGAACAGCTGCTGCAACGCAAATTCCTTCGCCTTGACCATCTCAACCAAAGCTTGATTGAAAGGAACACTTATATTAAGTGCTTTTGCTTCAGATACCAACGCCCCGTTTAATGAGTCGATTTCCGTTAACCGGCCAGACTCAACATGCTGCAACATAGAAGGTTTATTATATCGACTGCTTGATAAATCTTTTACGTAAGTAATCATATCTTTATTCGATACTTTAATACCTTTTGCTTAAACCACAGCCATAATCTCTTCAAGTATCTTTGTTTACATCTCATCAGCGGCAGTGTTTTCGGATATTTCTCCAGAACGAAGTCCTATGACGGCACACAACGGATTCATACCACTATTAACAATGAATTTGCCCCATATAACGCCAAGTATATCATTTGTTATTTCCGGGCTTAATAACGCGTCTTGAAATACGTTTTCTAGACTTTTTAATCTTAGTGACATGGTCCCATCTAGTTCACAAATAAATGTTGAGCCATTATTAATATGGTTCACGTGGCCAAGATCTTCTAGTGCAGCACTATGGTAACTAACACCGCCCACAACCCTCTTTGCTCCGAGAACTCTCGACAAAGCCTCTATGTTTCCGATACCATTTTAAAGGATTATAGCGTAACCATCGGGTTTAGTACGGTGGCAGCAGAACGAGCTGCAGATTTCGTTCCCGTTGAATGTGCGTGGAATAAGACAATATCAGAGCTATTTTTAAAATCGTTCTCATTGTTGCTAATGTTTATTTTGTAAACTTTTTGTATCCTTAGCGCCGATAAACGGAAACCGTTTTCTTTAATTTCGTTTACACGATCGCTATTAACATCTAATAAATTTACCTCGTAACCAGCTTCGATAAGCCTTAATCCGTAAACACCCCCCATCGCTCCTGCTCCTACCACACAAAATTTCATACCGCTTCCCCATTGATATGAGCCCCCCCTTTATACAATTCCTGGTCTATACATTTCTATATGCAACACTCCCTCATCATTATAAGGCTTGGAAACAGTTTGATAGTGAAGACTGTGGTAGAAGCTTTCAAGGTGATACTGCGCATTCAGCCTAATAGGATAGTGTCGATAATTTAACTCACACCACTCATGAGCTTTTTGCATGAGCTTCCTTCCTAATCCGCGATTTCTATGGTTTTTTGAAACCATAACGCGTCCGATAGATACTTCGGCATACAAGGACCCAGCGGGAAGTACTCGGCAATATGCTAACAATTTACCGTTATTTATTACCTGTATATGCTGTGAAACTTTATCAAATTCGTCGATATCTTCATAAATACATCTTTGTTCAATTATGAAAATCTGCTGGCGCATCTTTAATATTTGGTGAAGCTGATGCCTGTTCAATTCTTCAAAGCCCAAGCATTTCCATTGAAAATCTTTCGAATTATTCAATCCAAAGCTCCATCGTTTTGCATTCGACTCAAACGTGTTTTAGCAACCGCGCTGAGTGGCGCTAGCCTTATTTTTTTTTCAGCCAAATTGGCTAACCATTTCTCCAAGACACGTAATGTTGTTACTCTTGGGTGTCCTATTGCAATGGCTGTCCCCTTATCAAGAGCTATCTTCTCAACTTCTCTTAGACGACGAACTATTTCGTCTTCTTTATTAATGTCGTCCAAAAATACATCTCGGGACACGACAGGCACGTTAAGTTTATCTCCAAGTTGGCCAACGAGAGAGTTTGATGTCGTAAGAGAATCTAGAAAAAGTTGTCCAGAACTCTTTATCTCAGTTAATACAATAGACATCGCTCTTTGATCGGCCGTGAATAAACTTCCCATATGGTTGTTCACACCGATCGCTCCTGGAAATACATACATCGCTCTCGCCAATCGCTTTTTAATTTCCGTTTGATCCATATTGACCATCAAGGCACCCGGACCAGGGTCCGCGGCGCCTCTTGGCTCCATGGGCAAGTGAATGAGTAGTTCATGCCCCTCAGCTCGAGCGGATTTGGTCTGATTGGCCAAGTTTTTAGCATAGGGGAGATATGACAGCGTTAGTGGAGATTTTAAACTAACAGCCCAGTCCGAATAAAGTTGATTAAGCCCCATATCATCTAAAACGATGGAAACCAAAGGCCCATTTTCGGTATTTTTAAATGGTACCGCGTGCGCCATCCAACTGGCTCCTGGAATTTTCGGATCTTGGCTAAAATTAGAAACTTTTTTATTTTTTAATTTGTCGAGACTAGTTGGAAATTTTGGTCGATCGTCTGATTTCGGATTTTCCGCAATTATATCTGCTTTCGCTTCTTTTTTTTCGATATGTCTGCCTGGTTCGTTGGCCGAAGAACTCATTTTATCTGAATGGTCGGGCGCACCAATATAAACGCCAATAGCAATCCCAAAGCTAAATACGCAAAAACCACCGAGCGATAGAATTATTGCTCTTTGAGATTTTGAAATTTTTTGAAACGAAAACATAACTATAAATCATTTATTGCTTAAACTATGTCGGCGGGCACATTGTTTCTTCTTCACTGTCGCTTTATCCTATCTCTATCTTCCTGGCTCTCCTATTGATATACTTATACCACTTTTAAAAACTAAATCAGATCAACTAAAGGTTGCTAAACGAGAAATGTTTTTGTTAATCGACAATTATGACAGTTTTACTTATAATCTATGGCATTTTTTGGGTCAGTTAGGTGCTGATGTACGAGTTGTTCGAAACGATAAAATTACCGCTAAAGAGGTGCTCGAACTAGAACCCCAGGGTATTATAATATCACCAGGCCCTTGTGATCCAGACAAGGCTGGAATTAGCTTAGAACTCATTGAGACTGCTCCTACAAACCTCCCCATTTTTGGGGTTTGCTTGGGTCATCAATGTATAGGCCGGGCCTTTGGAAGCAAAATAATTAGAAGTACAACGCCTATTCATGGAAAAATAAGCACAATTAAACATAAAAATTCGGAGATCTTTAACGGAATACCTACGACATTTTCTGCTACAAGATATCATTCACTAATTGTAGATAAAGAGAGTCTTCCAGCAACTTTGAAAATTACTGCGGAGACACGTGACGGCATGATAATGGCCTTATCTCATAGGTCTCAGCCAATCCACGGCGTTCAATTCCATCCAGAAAGTATAGCCTCTGAATATGGTTATACATTATTGTCAAATTTTCTTGTAATAAGTGGATGCAAAATAGCTTCACAGGAAAAGTTGAATAGTCTTCAATTTGATCTTAGGAAAGCGGCGAGATGAGCGGTAAGAATTTAGACCTTAAGCCATTAATTCAAATTGTTTCCAATGGATGTTCATTAACTGAAGATCAGTCAAAAGAAGCCTTCGACATCATAATGGCTGGTAATGCTACCCCGTCACAAATAGGCGGCTTTTTGATGGCTATGAGAGTAAGAGGTGAGACAACTGAGGAAATAAAAGGCGCAGCGCGGGCTATGCGGGAGAAAGTGATAAAAATTAATGCTCCTCCGGATGCTCTAGATACAGTTGGTACCGGCGGTGATGCATCTGGCACATTTAATATCAGTACGGCGAGCAGTTTTGTGGTTAGCGCCGCTAATGTTCCTGTCGCCAAACATGGGAACAAGGCCCTTTCCTCTAAAACAGGAGCAGCTGATGTTCTGAGCGAACTTGGAGTCAATTTGAACTGTGACATGTCAGTAATTCAAAAAGCTATGGACGAAATTGGCATTTGCTTTCTAATGGCGCCACGACACCATATGGCGATGCGTCATGTTGCAGCAAGTAGGAGTGAACTTGGCACTCGTACAATTTTCAATATTCTAGGTCCTTTGGCCAATCCTGCGTTAGTTAAAAAGCAATTAGTTGGTGTGTTTTCAGAAACGTGGGTTGAGCCAATAGCACACGTACTTAAAGGCTTAGGCTCTGAAAGAGCATGGGTAGTTCACGGCTCAGACGGTTTGGATGAGATAACAACTACTGGTGTAACAAAAGTAGCTGCACTTGATAAAGGCTCAGTTTCGACATTTACCATACATCCAGAAGATGCAAACCTAGAGTTAGCAGAACCTAAACAACTCAAGGGCGGTCTTCCCGGACAAAATGCCATGGCTTTAGCAAACCTTTTAAGGGGTGAAAAGGGCCCCTATCGGGATATTGTTTTGTTTAACTCGGCAGCTGCTTTAATCATCGCGAAAAAAGTTGATAATCTTAGGGACGGAGTAGAACTAGCTGCAGAAATGATAGATTCTGGCCAAGCAAAACAAAAATTAGATCAATTAATATCAATTACCGCGCATACCGGTCAATAAACATGAAAAACGTCTTATTAGAAATCTGCCAGCAAAAACTCATTCACATAGAGAAGTGCAAACAACGAAAAACCGAGAATCAATTGCTTGGCGAAGCTAAACATGCATCAAAGCAGAGAAATTTTTTAAAAGCCCTAGAACAAAAAAGTAAAAATGGTTACGGGCTTATTGGTGAAATAAAAAAAGCATCTCCCAGCAAAGGCCTCATAAGAAGAGACTTCGACGTGGTGCACCTCGCAAAAGCTTACCAAGAAGGGGGCGCCGCCTGCCTATCGGTTCTTACAGATATTCCATACTTTAAAGGAAACGATAAGTTTCTTGTTGAAGCTAGAGGAGCTACCTCGCTTCCGGTCCTAAGGAAAGATTTTATGCTAGATACTTATCAAGTGATTGAATCTCGAGTTCTAGGAGCAGACTGCATTTTACTTATAATGGCAGCATTGGAGGACGATACAGCTCAAAATTTAGAAGATTGTGCGATTGAACTTGGAATGGATGTTCTTGTTGAAATACATAATGAAGACGAACTTCATCGCGCTCTCAAGCTCAAAACGAAGCTTCTTGGCATAAATAATCGTAATTTAAAAACAATGATTACAGACATAAGCATGACGGAAAAACTTGCCTCTCTTGCGCCCACTGAAAAAATTTTGATTTCAGAAAGTGGGTTACGAACACGGGCAGATTTACACAGAATGGCAACTGCAGGAGCGCGATGTTTTTTAATTGGGGAATCCATAATGAAACAAAATGATGTAGAGAAGGCCACTAAGTTACTTTTAACTAAATCGACACAAGAAACCCTTTAGGAAATGTCTGATTTTAATCATTTTGATGGCAAGGGAAACGCTATAATGGTTGATGTTTCCGGCAAAGAAATAACCGAACGGATTGCTATCGCTTCTTGTGATGTGCAAGTAGACTCAGCGACAATGGCGCTGATTGTGGGAGGAAGCATAAAAAAAGGTGACGTCTTATCTGTGGCAAGACTCGCTGGTATTTTAGGTGCAAAAAAAACCCCCGAACTTATCCCACTATGCCACCCTTTAGCTCTAACATCAGCCGAGTTGGAGATAAGATGCGATGAAAAACTTTCCATCATCGAGATAACCGCAAAGTGTAAAATTAATGCAAGAACCGGGGTAGAAATGGAGGCCTTAACCGCTGTCAGCATAGCAGCTTTGACAATCTATGATATGTGTAAGGCTGTGGATAAGGGGATTATAATTAGCAATATAAGGCTTCTTGAAAAAACAGGTGGAAAATCGGGGCAGTGGCGTGGGAAATAAGTCTTTTTTATCCGTTGAAGGTGCACTGGAAAAGATAGTCAACGATATTTCTGTTGTCTCTACAGAAGAAACCTCACTCACATCCGCCATAAATAGAGTGACTGCTGTAGCGATTCGAGCGAGACGATGCCAACCTCCTATGGCGGTATCGGCTATGGACGGGTATGCTGTAAAAAGTACGGATGTAAAAACGCCACCAAGCAAACTTTTATGCATTGGAAGCGTTCCCGCAGGTAGCAATTTTCGTGGACAACTCAAAAGCGGAGAAGCCGTCAGAATTTTTACTGGCGCGCCCGTCCCTAAAGGCGCTGACACAATCGTTATACAGGAAAATGTTGTTGCTAATTCAGAAACTTTTGGATCAGAAATTACTGTTATAAAAGGTGAAAAAAGAGGAATTTACATCCGAAAAGCCGGTCTAGATTTTAAAACTGGTGACGTTTGCATTCCAAAAAACAAAAGACTTACTTCGCGAGATATTGGCTTGGCAGCAGCTATGAATGTACCATGGATATTGGTAAGACGTCGGCCTCGTATAGCAATTCTCGCCACTGGCGATGAAATTGTTCGTCCTGGAGAACAAACTTCGAAACATCAAATTGTAAGCTCAAACAGTTATACACTGCACGCCTTTTTGACAGCTCTGGGCGCTGATGTTCAAATTCTTGGTGTTGCACCAGATGATACAGACGCGATTGGGTTATTAGCAAAAGAGGCGGAAGGATCCGATCTATTAGTGACTACAGGTGGGGCCTCTGTAGGAAAACATGACTTGATACAGGAAGCGCTAAGCGCCCAAAAATTTGGCAAAAATAGACTTACATTAAATTTTTGGAAAATCGCCATGCGACCGGGCAAACCTCTCATTTTCGGAAAGTTACAAAAGAAGCCTTTTATTGGGTTACCTGGCAACCCAGTTTCAACAATGATTTGTGGTTTAATTTTTCTGAAACCTGCAATCGAAACTATGTTGGGTTTAGAAATAAATCAGGAAGTCGAAGTTGCAACGCTCGCTCAGAATTTACCCGAAAATGATGAAAGACAAGATTATCTAAGGTCCTATGCTTTTAAGACGAAAACAGGAGACCAATTTGTTGAGCCTTTTGCCAAACAAGATAGCTCTATGATGGCGACACTTGCGAAGGCTAATTGTTTAATTGTTAGAGAACCATTTGATAAAAAGAAAAAAAAGGGCGATTTAGTAAAAATAATAAAACTTGATACGTTTTTTTGAGGGTTGCTGCCTCAGTAAAAAAATAGGCAAACTTTAAAATAAGTATCCGCACAATAATCTTCTTACAACAGTAGCATAATTCGGAGGTTTTCTAATGCAGCAAGATGGATCGCAACTATTAGAAAAAAGAATACCTTCACCTAAAGCCGAATGGTTGTCTCAAATAAAAGAAGAAATAATAGAGCCAGAAATACCCATAATCGACCCACATCATCATCTTTGGGACATGAAGGGAAATACATACTTACTGAATGAATTATTAGAAGATATAGGTTCAGGTCACAACATTGTGGCCACCGTATTTCTTGAATGCGCGGCCATGTATCGGTCTGGTGGGCCAATAGAAATGCGGCCAATCGGTGAGACTGAATTTGTTAACGGCATTGCAGCAATGAGCGCGAGTGGAAAATATGGAAAATCAAAAATTTGTGCTGGAATTGTAGGTTTTGCTGATTTGACATTGGGCGCTTCTGTATCTGACGTTTTAGAAGCGCAGGTCAACGCGGGAGGAGGACGATTTAAAGGTGTAAGATACGGTGCTGGGTTTAATGAAAGTGAAGTTATAAATAACAGTCACACCAATCCACCCTCTGAGTTGTATTTAAATGAAAAGTTCAGGGAAGGATTTGCAAAACTAGCCGATTATAGCCTCTCTTTTGATGCGTGGCTTTATCATACTCAAATTAATGACGTGAGCATGCTCGCAGACGCCTTTCCAAATCAAAATATAGTGCTCAATCATTTCGGAGGTCCAATAGGCATTGGACCTTATGAGAATAAAAGAGCCGAAGTTTTCGCGTCTTGGAAACAATCAATTTTGAATTTATCAAAAAGATCTAACGTATATGTAAAGTTGGGAGGCTTGGGGATGGTAATAAATGGATATCAATTCCAAAACCAGCAATACCCGCCAAGCTCTAATGATCTAGCAAATGCGTGGAAACCCTTCTTCGAGACAACCATAGACGTTTTTGGTTCCAAACGTTGTATGTTCGAAAGTAATTTCCCGGTTGATAAAGTAACGTCTTCCTACGCCATTTACTGGAATACGTTTAAACGAATAGCATTGAATGCTTCACCTACTGAAAAAAGTTACCTTTTTCATGATACGGCCAAAAACTTTTACAACCTGGATATTTAACGGCTACTCAAAGTGGGCGACTCATCATCGTTGTTAGCGCCGGCTGATTGACAATCATATAGAACTAAAGTAGAACAAACATCTGTTTGTTTATGATTTGTTCCCTCATGTGAAGGTATTAGGCATGCTTACTCAAAAACAGCTCGAGTTATTAACTTTTTTAACGAATAATCTTAAAAAAAATGGCGTCGCACCCTCTTTTGACGAGATGAAAGACGCATTAGACCTCAAATCTAAGTCTGGAATACATAGGTTAGTTTCGGCTCTTGAGGAACGAGGTTTTATTAGACGGCTACCAAATAGAGCTAGAGCAATAGAAATAATCAAAACAACTGCAGTAGAACCACGTATAAAAAGTATTGCTGAAACTTTGCCACAACGACAATTTTCACCCAACGTGATTCCCGGAAACTTCCCTCAAGCGATCAGATCTGAAGACAATGAAGACAATCATATAATAGCTTTACCCCTCTATGGTAAAATTGCTGCAGGTAATCCTATTGAGGCAATTAATGACCCATCCCAGAATATTATGGTCCCAAATAGTCTAATAGGACAAGGAGATCACTACGCCCTAGAGGTGGAGGGAGATTCTATGGTTGAAGCGGGTATATTTAACGGTGATACCGCTATTATCAAAAAATGCGAAAACGCAGAAAACGGTACAATAGTTGTGGCTTTAGTAGAAAACGAAGAAGTAACACTGAAAAAGTTAAGGAAACGAAACAATTCTATAGCACTTGAACCTGCAAATCCCCAATATGAGACCAGAATTTTTGGCCCGGATCAAGTTAAGGTACAAGGCAAACTAGTCGGCATAATTAGAAAATATAATTAGTTAAAGTAAAATACGGAATTGTAGTTTCGTCCGACTTCAAAATAAGCAGACTGAGTAACAGTCTTATTGATTGAATTTGGAAAATCAGGAGCATCTCCGAAATTGTATTTATAAAGCTATCCTATTCACAAAAAGGTTCTAGATTTGTATAGATAATACTAAATTCATAAAGCCCTAAACGAGCTGATCAACGCTTCAATTGAAATGGCAACTAGCTAGTGCAAAGTATAGCAAAGAAGAGACAATAAATATGACCGTAATTACCCGCTTTGCGCCATCACCAACCGGTTTTCTGCATATTGGAGGCGCAAGAACTGCTTTATTCAACTATCTTTTTGCGCGAAGAAACAATGGGAAGTATATCCTCCGTATCGAAGATACAGATCGTCAGCGATCTACAGAAAACGCGGTTGAAGCAATATTAAATGGACTTAACTGGCTAGAGCTTTCAGGCGATGAGCAACCAGTTTTTCAGTATTCGCAGCAAGAACGACATAAGCAAGTTGTAAACACACTCCTAGAACAAGGAAAAGCCTACAAGTGTTATTGCTCGGCAAAGGAACTGGAGGAAATGCGCGCCTTAGCCCGACGTGAAGGTAAAACTGCTTTATACGACCGTAGATGGCGAGACAGAGACCCTGCCACAGCGCCATCTAACGTTGCCCCCGTTGTGCGTATAAAAAGTCCATTAAAAGGTTCGACGACGATCGATGATCTTGTACAAGGTCGTGTAGAGGTAAAGAATGAACAATTAGACGATTTTGTAATTTTGCGCGCAGACGGCACGCCCACTTATATGCTCTCAGTAGTTGTAGACGACCACGACATGGAGATTTCACATGTTATTCGCGGAGACGATCACCTTAACAATGCATTTAGACAATACCAACTTTACGCTGCCATGGATTGGCGAGCTCCAAAGTTTGCTCATATCCCTTTGATTCACGGGCATGACGGTACAAAGCTATCAAAAAGGCACGGTGCTGTTGGTATTGATGCCTATAAAGATCAAGGATACTTGCCAGAAGCTTTGTGCAACTATCTTCTAAGGCTTGGGTGGGGTCACGAAAATGCAGAATTTATAACACGAAAAAAAGCGATAGGCTTGTTTGATATAGGCGCGGTAGGTAAATCCCCCTCGCGGTTCGATATAAAAAAACTAGACAACATAAATGCGACATACATGAGAGAAATGAGCGAGACGCATTTATACCATTTACTTGAAACTCATCTTCGTAAAAACCTAGATGTGACTTTAGATCCAATCAAATTAGAACGACTGCATAGGGGGTTAAGTGGACTTAAAGTCCGGGCTAAGAATATTAATGAATTAGCATCCAGCGCAATGATATATATAGTTAGTCCGCCAATAAACATGGATGAGAAAGCTGATAGTATTTTGAGCAAAGATGCTCGACAGTTGATTAGGGGTCTTTTAGAACCATTTAATGAATTGACAAATTGGAACAAAACTAAAATCGAAGAAATCCTTAAAAATTTTGCAACTGACTGTGATATCAAGTTCGGCTCAGTCGCTCAACCACTAAGAGCAGCTCTTACCGGCACAACATCATCACCGGATATTTTTGAGGTAATTGAAATTCTTGGGAAGGAAGAAGTTGTGCAAAGAATTAAGGCAGTTTGCTGAAATAGATTTTCGAAGTTACAATAAAGTACTGATTACCTTTTCTGAGGGACTTAGCGGAGTAAACGGTTAGTAAAAGAAGGAAAATAGAATGAACGAGAAAAACTCGGGAACGTTCACACTTATAAACGATAAAACGGGTGACAAATATACACTTCCAGTTATTGATGGCACCACTGGGCCAAGTGTAATTGACGTAAGGGCCCTTTATGGAGAAACAGATCACTTCACCTTCGACCCTGGATATACTTCAACAGGATCATGTGAGTCCGCGCTGACATATATAGATGGGGATAAAGGTATTTTGTTACACCGTGGTTACCCGATCGAGCAATTGGCGGAACATAGTAATTTCTTGGAAGTTGCTCACCTTCTTTTATATGGAGATTTACCTAATCAACAGGAATCCGAAAAATTTATTACCGATATCACCTACCACACAATGCTTCATGATCAATTGATGAATTTTTACAGGGGATTTAGACGCGATGCCCACCCAATGGCCATAATGTGCGGGGTTGTAGGTGCACTCTCTTCCTTCTATCATGACTCAACGGATATAGCCGACCCACACGCTAGAATGGTAGCTTCATACCGCTTGATTGCGAAAGTACCAACAATAGCAGCGATGGCCTTCAAATATTCTCTAGGACAGCCGTTTAATTTTCCTCAAAACAAACTGACCTATGCGGAAAATTTTCTTCAAATGCTATTTGGTGTTCCTTCTGAAGAATATGAGATAAACCCAGTGCTCGCTCGAGCAATGGATCGTCTTTTAATATTGCATGCAGACCACGAGCAAAATGCTTCAACCTCCACCGTTCGGCTTGCTGGTTCATCCGGAGCTAACCCATTCGCTTGTATAGCCGCTGGGATAGCTTCATTATGGGGTCCGGCCCATGGAGGAGCAAATGAGGCCGTTTTAAACATGCTCAACGAAATTGGCGACAAATCGAGAGTCGGTGAATATGTAAAAAAGGCAAAAGATAAAGATGATCCCTTCCGCCTAATGGGATTTGGTCATCGTGTTTATAAAAACTATGATCCCAGAGCAACAGTAATGATGCAAAGTTGTCACGAGGTACTAGACGATTTAGGGATCAATGATCCGCTCTTAGAACTAGCTATGGAACTAGAAAAAATTGCCCGTGAGGATGAGTATTTTGTCGAACGTAATTTATATCCGAACGTCGATTTCTATTCTGGAATTATCCTTAAAGCAATGGGTTTTCCATCAAGCATGTTCACAGTTTTATTTGCAGTTGCGCGAACAACTGGCTGGATTGCGCAATGGAAAGAGATGGTTGAGGACCCTAAACAAAAAATTGGCAGACCCCGACAACTTTACACAGGCCCCACTAAGCGCGATTATGTTCCATTGGCAAAACGCTAAATGACTTGATCAGCATTATCATAACTAAATTTATTAACAATGAATTTATGGTGCAAAATTATCACACCTAACTAATTGTAAACACATAGTTGATGATCTCAATTGACTTCAGAGGACGAAAGCTTTAAGTCATCGCCAAAGCGTATTTCGAAGGGGGCCGTTTAACATCTCAGGCTTTGATGAACTTGGTTTAAGTGAGCAACTACTCTCCTCAGTTGCGGACGCAGGGTATTCCAAACCAACCCCAATCCAACAGCAAGCCATACCGGCTGTGTTCATGGGAGGCGATGTCTTTGGATGCGCCCAGACAGGGACCGGCAAAACCGCTTCTTTCACCCTCCCCATGATAGACATCTTAAGTGCAGGCAGAGCAAAGGCTCGAATGCCACGATCGCTAATCTTGTGTCCAACGAGAGAATTGGCAGCACAGGTCTCGGATAATTTCGAAACCTACGGGAAAAATAATGCCCTATCAATGGCACTCCTCATTGGTGGAGTTACAATGACCAGTCAATTGCAAGCATTAGACAAAGGCGTGGATGTCTTGATAGCTACACCAGGGCGGCTCCTTGATCACTTCGAACGCGGAAAAATCCTACTCAATGATGTAAAAATATTAGTTATCGATGAAGCGGACAGAATGCTTGATATGGGCTTCATACCTGATGTTGAACGTATCGTTTCACTGCTCCCTAAAAAACGCCAAACTTTATTTTTCTCCGCTACGCTAGACAAAAGCATCCGAAAAATTGCTAATAGTTTTTTAAGTAATCCAAAAGAAATTTCGGTAGCGCCGCCTTCCTCGGTTGCTGACACTGTTGTACAAAAATTAATTCACACTGAACAGAAGAATAAACGCCTGCTATTACGCGATTTACTTGCAAACGAAAAAGTCTCTAACGCTGTAATATTCTGTAATAGAAAAAGAGATATTGGAGTTTTATATCGTTCCCTTTTAAAACATGGTTTTAACGCAGCGGAACTCCACGGGGATCTGCCCCAAGCCTCCAGAACATCTACGCTAAATAAGTTTAGATCAGGAGATATAAAGCTGCTAATCGCTAGTGATGTAGCGGCACGTGGCCTTGATATAGCGGATTTAAGCCACGTAATTAACTTTGACGTTCCGAGCAATGCTGAAGATTATGTTCATAGAATTGGAAGAACGGGAAGAGCCGGTAAAAGGGGCAATGCATTTACTTTTGTTACCTCTGAAGACCAAAAATATATAGAAGCCATTACAGCCTTAATTAAAAAACCGATAGAAACGCTTAAGAACTATAATAAACAGAACACTTCCCAAAACATTACAGACACGCAACGACGTAAACCCTTGCGCGTAGATAAATCAGGAAACTCTAAAAGTGATGTTGCAAAAAAAAGCCCTAATCCCGAAAACAATCGTTTTGGCGAACGCGTCCCGCCACCAGTCGCTCCCAACGAACCGACCATCGGCATGGGTGATCATGTCCCTGCCTTTCTTTTACGCCGCTAGTTTAGATAAATAACTAATTATTTAAAACGACAGCAGAAATAGCCATTGAAACGGCAGCTTGCGAAGGATCTACAACTGGTATCCCAAGACTCTCTTGTAAACCAAGTCTATAACGTGCCATACCCGCGCATCCCAATATTAGTACCGATGCCCCGGAACCATCCCTTAACTTTTTTCCAACTTCCTCGAGTCTATGAAAGGTTTTTTTTTCATCGCTCAACTCCGCTACGCTAAGTCCTATAGCTAGGTCTCCGGCAAGTCGTTTTTCCAATCCCAATGACCTTATGTATCGTAGATGCCTGGCAACAGACGTATTCAAGATTGCTAGTATACCATATGAAGAACCAAGTGATAACGCAGTGAGAATACCACTTTCAGCGATACCAAATACTGGTTTATTAGTCACCTCCCTTGCAGCGAAAATACCGGGATCTGAAAAACATGCTATTACAAAGGCATCAGCAATATTATTTCGCTTAATAATATCCACAACCTGCACAGCCGCACTGTCTGAATCCTGTTGCGACTCTATACCTGGGGGTCCATCCAAATTGGTAACACTTTTAATTATTGGGCCGTTGGCAAACCGGAATAAATTTAGCGCTGTGTTCATTGAATCTGTGACATGCTGGTTACTATTTGGGTTTATAACAATAATTTCCTTTGCTGGACTCATCGCGTTTTCACTCCAATTAATCCCTTGCTTATAATCTCATCAACATCATTCGAAAGATTGTTTGTAGCTTTAATCTTATGCAGACTTTTTATCATTAATCTCCTTTGTTGGTCGTTATGTTTTTGCCAACGTGTTAATGGAAGTGCCAATCTAGCAGCCACTTGGGGATTAAATTTATCGATACTGATTACATTATCAGAAATCAACTCGTAACCACTACCATCATTTTTGTGAAAATGAAGAGGATTATTAGAAGCAAAGTTATTTAACAAAGACCGTACGCGGTTTGGATTTGTTATATCAAATTTAGGATGGTTTATCAAAGATGCTACATCTTCGTAGCTATTCGGCAGTGTCGATGTTGCATAAAATGCAAACCACTTATCTAGCTCCAGCGGATGTTCTAGCCATGTTTTATAAAAATGATTTAAAGCCTCGTTACGCTCGGGCTGATAAATGTTATTCAAAGCATCTAGGCCACCAATGACCATGGTCATTGAATTGGCATTTACTGCTTGATCAAAAGCTAATTCGACAGATTTTGAATCTTCATTTTGAACTAATATTTTCAATATGGCGTTAGCTAATGCTCGATTACCCATAGCTTCATGGGATAGATCATCAAGATGATTTGCGCTTTTTGCCGTATTGTAAACATCTTCAAAAATTGATTTTAATTTCCCAGCTAATCTCTTGCATAATTTCACTCTTGCTTCATGGACGGCATTCACCTCAATTACGTCGCTACTCTCGAATATTTCTCTCTCTGTTGGGATCTGAATTAATAATGCCTTTAACGCGCTTTCCATATGTTCATCCAGAAGAATTTCACTAATCGCTTCTTCATAGGCGCTATCTATTTCAGTTTTGTTATTGCTGTCCTTGTTTCCTAACATCTCCTTAATCAAAGAAAAGGCATATACTTGTGTTGCATCCCAACGTACATACGGATCATGTTCATGACGCATCAGTACCAGAAGCTCCTCCTTAAGTGGTATTCTTGAGAGCTTTATTGGGCTGGAAAAATTTCGAAGGATTGCGGGTATGGCCGGTTGTTTTATATTTTCAAAGGTAAAAGAAGCTTGCTCGCTATTAATCCAAAGCTTCTTTGAGGTAGTCACCTCGCTTACATCTCCGTCAATTTTTAAAGGGTAAGGTTTGCCTTGCTGATCTAATAATCCAATTTCTACTATAAGAGGCAATGGTTTTTTATAAGTTTGGTCTGCTGTCGGCTTATTAATCTGGGTAAAAGTTACATGCAGACGCTTACTTTTGGTTTCATGCTTTGTTACGATATTTACTTCAGGCGTTCCCGACTGTGTGTACCAGCGCTCAAAGAAGGATAGGTCTTCGCCTGAGGCATCTTGCATCGCTAGAAGGAAATCGTTGCATGTTGCTGCTTTTCCATCATGCCTAGATATATATAGCTTCATGCCTTTCTGGAAATTTTTCTCCCCAACATTTGTATGTATTAATCTTATAATCTCTGCTCCCTTTTCATAAACTGTGGGTGTATAAAAATTATTAATTTCAACATAGGAGCCAGGCTTTACTGGATGCGAGGTTGGACTTGCATCTTCTGGAAATTGAATTGTTTTTAGTAATTGAACATCATGAATTCTCTTAACACCACGAGAATACATATCAGAGGTGTACTCTTGATCTCTGAATACAGTAAGCCCCTCTTTGAGACTCAACTGAAACCAATCCCTACATGTCACTCTATTTCCTGTCCAGTTGTGAAAATACTCGTGGGCAATTATTTCCTCAATTCTTTGAAAATCTTTATCAGTAGCTGTTAATTTATCGGCCAGGATATAGCGACTATTAAAGATATTCAGTCCTTTATTTTCCATGGCTCCCATATTGAAATGACTAACAGCAACAATCATAAATAAATCGAGGTCATATTCTAGATCGAACCTATCCTCATCCCATTTCATAGCTTTTTTCACGCATTCCATTGCGAAGTAGCATTTTTGTTTATTTCCAGGCTCGACAAAAATTTGTAATTTTACAGAACGACCCGATTTCGTTACAAAATTATCTTCAAGACAATCCAGCTTTCCGCCGACCAAGGCAAAAAGATAAGAAGGTTTTGGAAACGGGTCATGCCAAATCATAAAATGACGTTCATCGTCTAGATCCCCAGCATCTAACAAGTTTCCGTTAGATAAAAGAACTGGATAATCTCTTTTGTTAGCAATAACTGTCGTTGTGTAGATGGTGAGAATGTCGGGTCGATCTGGGAAAAAGGTTATGCGACGAAACCCCTCGGGCTCACACTGAGTACAGAATATACCTTCCGAAAGATAGAGACCCTCCAATGCCTTGTTATTCGACGGGTTTATTTCGCTGGTAACTTTTAGCTCGAAACGTTCGGCCGGAACATCTAGCGTTAAAATTCCATCATTAAGTTCGAAATCACTTTTGTAAAGAGCTAAGCCATCGAGCTCTAAACTGATCAAGTTCTGACTTTCCCCGTTGAGTTTTAGTGGGCCATTTTTATCTTTAGAATGATTATTTCCGTGGCCAACGATTTTTGCTGTAACAACTGTTTTTGTTTCTGATAACTCGAATTTTAAGTCTATTGATTCTATTGTATGCGATGGAGGCTTGTACTCAGATAATTTTATCACTGTTTTTTGCAAAATTAAATTTTCCCTTATGATGCCATCCAACCACCGTCAACCATCAAATTTTCTCCGGTAATAAACGAGGCTTCGTCACTAGCCAGAAATACAACAGCGGATGCAACATCTTCTGGTTTTCCTAGTCTGGGCCATGGCGTCCGTGCACGACTGTATGAAAGTGCTTCAGCGGTAATTGATGCCCCTTTTCTGCCAGTGATTATTTTTCCTGGGGCCACTGCGTTGCATACTATTCCGTCACGGGCGTAATCACCCGCTATTTGTTTTGTCATATAAACCGCGCATGCCTTACTTACGCCATACGCAAAGTCAAACGGAGCCCTCACCATACCGTGTTGTGACGAGATATTTATAATACGCCCTCTTACTTCAGAGTTATCTTTTCCTTTTTGTTTTAGCATCTGCTGAATTGCTCTTTTACAACCAAAGAACATTCCCTTTGCCCCAACAGCCATAACGGCGTCCCATTCTTCTTCTGTCGTTTCTAAAAGAGCTGAACGACCGTGGGCTGCGGCATTATTTACCATCACGTCTAAGGCGCCCTTAGCGTCAACGGTAGACTGGACCAATGCATCTACATCTACCCACTTACTCACATCGCAGAATTTAAAAGAGGCGTCACCTCCCGCGTTCTTAATTAGGTTTATTGTCGTCTCACCACCTTCAATGGGATTTTCACAGATATCAGCTATGATAACACTTGCACCTTGGGATGCCGCCTTAATAGCTATCGCTTTACCTATCCCAGACGACCCACCAGTGACTATCATAACTTTTTTTTGTAGACGCATTTTTAGAATATGTCTAACGAGTTACTTAATTACTAAGCTGCTTGCTCATCTTTATTGACTGTAGTGTACGCCATTTTACAATGCGCAGTACAATAGGGTTTCCCCTCTTCAATGGGCTCTCCGCAAAACTTGAAATCAGGAGATCGAGGGTCCCCTATTGGCCAAGAACATTTATTACGATCCCAATTTGCGAAAGTAAGGGGAGACAACTTTCTGCGCTTTGGTTCAAAAGGTTTATCAGATCTAACTATGGGGGACTGGCGTTTTGGAAGTCCCATTCTATGAACTTTGCCAACTACTGCATTTCTAGTCACACCTAACCTTATTCCTATCTGGGTTATAGAAAGCCCCTGCTCCCAAAACTTCGTTAGTTTTTCAAGGCGCTCGTCATTCCATACGCTGGCGGCTCGGTCTGGCATCATTTACTCCCACAACTTAGTAGATTTAGATCATTTAAGGGTCTCTTACACACCACATTATGTGTTAAAACCTTCCAAGAGTACTGAATATTGTAGAAATATGCAACTGCACAAGCCATTAAAATTTAATTTTTTGGGATAAAAGTACCGCAGGGCATCAACTTTTAAAAACGTCATCTTCTTAAGTTTGGAATAATAATAATAGTCAAAAGGAGGGCAGCGAGTCCAACAGATGAGATAATTTTTAAAGCGAACTGAGCTCCAAATAAATCCGCTAATAAACCTAAGTTTAATAATCCTATCGGCGCGCAACCGATACATACAGACAGCACGCCCATCAGCCGACCTCTAGCATTTTTAGGAGCTAAAGTAAGAACTAGTGTGCTTTGCATCGCGCCAAATCCCGCCATGCCTAATCCAGCCACCCACAAAATTGAAATACCTAAAAAATACTGATCAACCAGAGATAGACAAAATATGCCGAAGATAAACATAAAAGCCCCGATAGTATAGACTTTATTGAACCAACTTGGCCTTATCAAAAAAGCAACAACGAGCGCCCCAACGAAAGCTCCCGCTCCTTCTGCAGCAGAGAGTATACCTATTAACGCCGGCTCTACTTTATAGACGTCGCGACCTAAAACCGGAACCATGGACGCATATGGGAAACCACAGATATTCAAGATTATGGTAACTAAATATACGCCAATTAATTGGGGAGACTTCTTGACTATTTTCAAACCTTGCTTAAGCAGCAAGAAATATGACTCAACTTTCTGGTTCAGCGGTCGAAATTCAAACACGAGAGAACAGGCGATACAGATACATACGAAATGCGATACTGCCGAAATAATGAATGCACCTTCTAAACCCAACAAGCCGTACGTCACACCACCCAGAAATGGTCCGAGCATTCGAGTTACATTTGTGGTGGCAGAATCCAATGAGATACCAGCGCCCATTTTTTCGGGTCCTGAAAATTCACCAACTAATGTTCTACGAACCGGATAATCCAGCGTCCAACAAGTCCCATTGACAAATACAAGGATCGCTATATGCCATATTTCTAAGAAAGAGAAGTAAGCAAGCACACCGAGGCAAGAAACAGAGACTGTCATAACAGTGGAGCCAAGCACTAAAAGGTGCTTCCTATTGAATCTTTCGGCAAAGGGCCCAATGAAACTGCCAAAAAGCGCTAATGGAAGCTGGCGAGCTATAGTCATTAGTGCCACCAATAAAGCGGACGTTGTTACTTCATAGACAAAAATACCAATTGCTAGCGTCTCCAACCAACGCATTGTATTTCCAATGAACCCTAATCCCCATACTCGAAGAAAACTGGGGTTTGTGAACAAATGCAAGGGGTTATTTCCCATAAAAATTACTTCTCTTAACCTTATATTTTTGACGGCAGCCACAGCACCAGACTAGGAAAGATCATCACAAGTACTAAGACTATCAAATCCAAAATGATAAAAGGCACAACCCCTTTGTACATATGCATTAGACTAATTTGAGGTGGTGCTATTGCACGAAAGTAGAAAATTGCTCCTGCAATCGCGGCGTCAAGTAACTAGTCTGTTTAACAATTAAAAATAATACAGCAAATCAGATTGGGTCGAAACCAAAATTCTGAATGATAGGAAAACCTATTGGCACAACTATTAAGATTATCGATACACCATCAAGAACGAAACCTGCAAAAAAA
>Ga0160423_10001106_pt1 | contig 22534 bp, 29 predicted proteins | sample CRUFie14St8metaG_FD_108191 | JGI IMG/M metagenome (GOLD analysis project Ga0160423, IMG submission 108191) | Marine microbial communities from the Costa Rica Dome - CRUD Field 142mm St8 metaG | ecosystem: Environmental > Aquatic > Marine > Oceanic > Photic zone | place: Costa Rica: the Eastern...
CAATTGTGTTTATCATCAATTCCCTGTTAGATTTACAGAAAGAGATAAGGTAGCTGGCATATTTCAGGAAAACAACATACCTTTTATTATTCACTATGAAAAGCACGTGACTGATTTTCAGTTCTTAAACAAAAACAACTACGTCGCTGGTTTTAAAATCAATGATTCAATTCTGTCTTTACCAGTTCATCCTTTTATGTCTGAATCAGAAATACAGGTTGTCTCAACAGTTTTAGAAGAGGTAAGTACTTATGAAGTCTGTCAGTAAGTTAATTGAGTCTCCAAGAGGTTCGCTGAACGAATTTGACTTTGGTGATTTTGGTATTGAAAGAATGTTCGTGGTTTCTAATGTTCCTTTAGGGTCGACCAGGGGATATCATGCGCATAAAGAAACAAACCAGTATCTCTGCTGTATCAACGGTTCTATAGAGGTTATCTTAGATGATGGAAAACAAAGAACCATGCACACTTTAAGAAAGTCTGAATATCTTTACCAAGAAAAACTTCTGTGGGCGGAAATAACTTTTTTGACGCCTGATGCTGAATTGCTGACAGTTTGCTCTACAAAACATGACGAAAACGATTACATTAGAGACTATGAGGAATTTAAAAAATGGAAAAATTGTTAGTCGAAGGGTTTTCTGAGTTTGGAACAAATAATCAACTTTATTTTTCTTCAACCAACGTCGCGGTAGTTGGAAATGGTGGTTGCATTCTAAACGAAGAAAACGGAGCCCTTATTGATTCTCATGATATTGTAGTTAGATTCAACAATGCCAATATAGAAGACTTTAGGAAAAGTACTGGAATTAAAACTACTGATTTGGTCATTAATTGTCACGTGTATAACGAACTAAATCTAAAGCAGTATGGTTTTGAAGAATGGAAGTCAACAAAACACATTTTTGATCGGTATACAGATTCTAGGGTGCTCTATGTTAATACCAATCTACCTGGAAGAGGTCGAGGCCCTATCCCAGGTAGATTGCCTTTTTACGTAATGGAAAAGAAGTACTTCGATAGTTGCCAGTCTAGTCCATATAAACTCCCTAAGATTCCTACAGTGGGTTTTGCCACTATATGTTGCCTGGTAAGATCTGGATTTCGTCCCAATCTGTTTGGATTCACTGTCGACAAGAAGGCTGAGTGGGATCACTACTTTGAAAAAAGGCCTAATGCATCGGTAGCGCATTCACATAATGCAGAAATGGAATGCTTGATCGACTTAGAGAACAGAGACTTAGTAAAAATATACAGATGATTTTTCTTGTACATCAAGACTTTCTCCTATACTATTATTCGTACGAAAGATAACAATGGAGACATTATGTACAAGCACGTTTTTTCAATTGCCGAAATTGGCATTAACCATAATGGAAGTCTAAAGCTAGCCAAGCGACTTATCGATGAAGCTAAGACTGCTGGTTTCGATGCAGTTAAGTTTCAGAAGAGGGACATTGACAGCGTATATTCACCTGAAGAATTGGCGTCCCTGAGAGACAGTCCGTGGGGAACTACATATCGGCAGCAGAAGGAAGGTCTAGAATTTTCTGAGTCAGATTTTGATGAAATCGATTCCTACTGCAAGCAGGTAGGTATTGAATGGTTTATTTCAGCATGGGATATTCCTAGTTTAGAGTTTGCTAGAAAGTATAATCTTAAGTACAATAAGGTAGCTTCTCCAATGCTTACCGTTCTTCCCCTAGTTGAAGAGATTGCCAAGGAAGGAAAGTATACGTTTATTTCCACTGGCATGAGCACGATGGAGGAAATTGAAACAGCTGTTGATATTTTTAATCAGTACGGCTGTCCTTTTGAATTGATGCACTGCAACTCTTCATACCCATCTAAGAACGAAGAAGCAAATTTGTTGACCATTAACACCCTAAGAGAAAAGTTTAATTGCGACGTTGGTTACTCTGGTCATGAAAAGGGATACCAGGTTTCTTTGGCCGCTGTAGCTCTTGGAGCAACTTCTCTAGAACGACACATCACTGTTGATAGAACTATGTATGGTTCTGATCAGGCTGCAAGTCTTGGTATCTTAGGTTTCCAGAAGATGATGCGAGATGTAAGGGTTATTACTTCTGCCATGGGAGATGGAGTCAAGAGAATTTTTGAATCTGAAATGCCTTCTAGAAACAAGTTGGCAACACCTCACTGGTACAAGGTTCATAAAGAGAACAATGATGGATAAGGTCGCTTCAGTTACAGAAGCATCTTCTGGTCTAGGTAGGCAGACGTTTATAAATTTATCAAATAACGGATATCACGTCTGTCTGACAGGCCGTAACCAGTCTGAACTTCTAAAGACGGTTTCTATGGCCAATTAAGGGTCTTTAAGGAATAAAAAATGGAAGATACAAAAAAGCTTGATCCATATCAGATCCACTTTGTCCCAAAGGGTTGGGGTTTTGAAAAATGGATTGTTAACTGTGAAGAGTACTGTGGAAAAGTACTGTACTTTGTCAAGAGCAAAAGATGCTCATGGCATTACCATAAACTAAAAGATGAAGTATTTTATGTACAATCAGGAAAGATACTATTAAAATATTCATACGATGACGACTTAAAGAATGCAGAAGAAATTGTCTTAGAAAGAGGGGATAATTACCACATTTCCCGAGGTCTTAGACATCAAATGATTGCACTAGAGGATACAGAGCTTTTTGAATTTTCTACGCAACATTTTGATTCAGATAGCTACAGAGTTGTCAAGGGCGACTAATGAGAATATTTGTAGACATAGACGAGACAATATGTTTCTATAAGGGAAAGCGAGAATATCCGCTGGCACTTCCAATTGCAAAGCAAATATCTCAAATTAACCAACTGTATGACGATGGTCATGAAATAACTTATTGGACTGCGAGAGGCTCTACTACAGGCATAGATTGGAGAGCACTAACTGAGCAGCAGCTTTTAGAGTGGGGATGCAAGTATCATTATCTTAGCGTAGGTGAAAAACCAAATTACGATCTTCTAATATGTGATAAAGCAATCAACTCAGAATCATTTTTTAAATCAAGAGGAACTCATGTCAAATAAACTTAAGAAGCTGGCAGTTATACCAGCTCGAGGCGGATCTACAAGACTAAAGGATAAGAACATCTATCCTCTTAACGGTAAACCACTTATCGAGTATACGATCGAGGCAGTTATTGAGTCGGGTTGTTTTGATACTATCATGGTTTCAACAGATAGCGAAGAGATAAAAAAGATAGCTGCCAAGTATAACCTTATTGTTCATGACCGCCCGGCTAGACTTGCAACATCTCGTGCTACGGTTGTTGAGGCAATGATTGACTTAATGAATGGAGTGCCAGAACACGATGTGTTTGCATATCTTCTGCCAACATGCCCTCTAAAAACTGCTGATGATATTAGAGGAGTAATGAATTTATATGATGATGAGACTGTTGACTCTGCGATCAGTGTAGTCGAATATGACACTCCTGTTCAGTTGGCCATTATCATGAATGGCGATAGTGTAGTTCCAGTTTTTGATAATCTTACTTCTGGTCTAACAAACAGTCACTATATTAAAAAGTATTACAGACCAAGTGGAGCGGTGTACTCTTCGAAGTGGAACAATTTAAAAGAACACAAAAACTTTTTTTATGGCAACGTCAAAGGACATATAATGTCTCGAGAGAACTCTGTAGACATTGACGACATGACCGATATTATGATAGCTGAATCGATCTTGAATAAGGGGCAACAATGAACAAATTCGATAAGATTAGAGAAAAAATTAAAGGACCTGCTTTTGCTATTATCACTCCTTTCACAGAGGGTGGCAAGTACGTGGACTGGCAGGCTGTCGAAGAATACGTAAAATTTTTGTATGACGGTGGTGCAAAAGTATTTTATGTAATGGCCTATAACAGCAGATTCAGTCTCCTTTCGGACTTCGAAATCATGACTCTAAATGAGGTTGTAGTAAAGACCGTTAAGTCATTTAACGACGATGAGTGTGTTACAATTGTTGCAGATCCTCTTCACTGTTCAACCGAAACAACGATTAACTTTGCTAAGCACGCTGAGCTGATCGGCGCAGACGTAATCTCTCTTATCTTCAGAGAGAGAGTCTATTTTGATGATCAAGTGTACGATCACTTCAAGGAAGTTGCGGACAACTGTAACGTCGGCATCTTGATTCATGAAATGCCCCTTACAAATGGTATACCTGGACAGTCAAAGACTATTGATTGGTCTTTAGACCTCTTAGATAGAATAGCTGATCTGGAAAACGTAATTGCCATTAAGGAAGATGCAAAGAAAGATGAGTATACTAAACAGGTTTCTGATCTTTTGTGTGACCGTTTGGCAGTCATAACTTCTGGATACGGCATGAAACAGTGGAGTAAGTTCGCGCCTAACGCTCAAGCGTGGCTGTCGGGAATTGGTGGTTTTAATCCCGCTATCGAAGTGGATTGGCATGCCGCTTGGAAGAGAGGTGATCTAGATAAGTGCAACGAAATTATAGATAACGTTGAAATACCTTTTGGTGAGATCGCCAAAACATTCGGCTGGCATTTAGGAATTAAGACTGCAATGGACATCATGGGCGTGATGAATAGAGTTGAAAGAATGCCACTACAACAATTGCCGGATGAAAGTTATAATAAGTTAAAGGAAATGATGTACGACATATCTAAAAATACCGAATACTTAAAGAACGTTCACAAAACATAAAGGTGGAACAATTGCAGTACAGGTATGAATTAGTTCAGTATTTTATCGATGCGTTCGAATACAAGAATTACTTAGAAATAGGCCACAGAAGAGGAGATACTTTTAATAGAATCGAATGCGAGAATAAATGGTCAGTTGATCCTTATCCAAACCCAGATAATGATGAACACGAGGCAACTTTTAAAATGACTTCTGACCTGTTCTTTGAGAACGTTTTTAATCGTAGTCTTAATGATTTTGATAAGTGGTATACCGATAGTAAACCGGGAATATTCGATATTATTTTTATCGACGGCGCACACGACAAAGACTCTGTAAGAAAAGACATTTTAAATTCTTTAGACTATTTAAGGCAGGGGGGTACAATTGTTTGCCACGACGTCTGTCCTCTTGAAGAAAGATTATTGAAAGACATCGCTTGCTATAATGCTTGGGAAGCTTTTGCAGAACTGCGCGCAGAAAGACCAGATCTCCTATTTTACTCAGTGCCGGTTAATCACTGTGGCTTTATACAAAAAAGTAAAAACTTAGAAACGCCTGCTGATTACAGTCATGTTTCTGAAGATCTTAAGAACAAACTTTTTAATTTATTGTCAGATGATGAGTCTGATCGATGGAATTTTTTAGATACTAACAGAAAAGATCTATTGAATTACATTGATTTAGAAACGTTTTACAATAAATTTGGTAAAATAACAGGAGCTAAAAGTGCTAAACTTTGAAAATTTAGACGAAAAATTTGTAAAGATAGTAAATTCGCAAGAGTGGCAGGATTTGCAGGCTAAGTTTAACCCCGCGAGAGAGATCTATGTTCTTGGTCATGGAGGTAATCTAGCAGTTGCTGATCATGCTGCGACAGACATCTCCAGGCTTTCAAACGGAACCAAGAACGCAATGTGTCCGTCTTCGGCGGTTGTATCTACATCTCTAATTAACGATGTCGGTTTTGATCAATGGATGGTAACTTGGCTTAATCAGAGAACGTGTGCCAAGACAGAAACACAGATTAAGGAATCACTTGTGTTGGGTGTTTCATCTTCTGGAACTAGCACCGATGTTATCAAGGCTCTGCAGTGGGCCAACGTTAATGGCATGCAAACTGCAATGATAACAAGTAAGCCTCCAAAGGAAAAGCTTCCAAACTGCACCATTGTTGAGCTTGGAGCAGAGTACTACCATACGGCAGAAGTTCTGACGTTGTTACTGACCTATCAGCTTACCCATGGCTCTGGAAATGTATGTCCACCTATTGGAAATAACAAGCCAAAGGATTTAGAAAAACTAAATTGGAAGGGCGGCAAGATTAGAAAGCATAGTTATCCTGACGAACAAATAAATATCGGCATCGACTTTGATGGTGTAATTCACAAGTGTTCAAAGGGCTATTATGATGGCACAATTTATGATGATCCTATCGAGGGATCTTATGATGCCTTGAAAAAATTATCTGAAAAATATACAGTAATAATCTATACGACTAAGGCAAAACCCGATAGAGGATTGGTTAATGGAAGGCAAACTATTGAGCTAATCTGGGAGTGGCTTGAAAAACATGATATGGCAAAATTTGTATCCAAAATAACATCTGAGAAACCAAGAGCTGTTTGTTATATCGATGATAAAGCAGTGGAGTTTTATAATTGGCAAGACTGTATTGAGAGGATGGAAAAAAGGAAGCTACTATGAAAAAAGCAGATAGTGACGTGATAAGTGTTCTTACTGACGATGGCTTAGATCCAAATGCTCTTAATGTTTTTCATAAATATGAAAATTTTACTACCGTTAGTCTGGAATCCTTAAGAGAGGAATTGGGTATGGGCTCCTGGGCCGTAAGAATAGCTTACAATAGTAGGTTCGGTGGCGTCATAATTCAGCAACAACCAGGAGAAGGAAATAGAAAACACTATCACCCCCATGCGGATGAAAATTGGGTGATTATGGACGGTGTATGGGAATGGTGGATCGACGGCCAAGGAACAAAAACTGTGAAAAAAGGAGATATCATTGTAGTGCCTCAGGGAGTACGCCATCACATAAAGTGTGTGGGCAAAGTTCCTGGGGTCAGATATGCAATAACCCAACCAGATGTAGAGCATGTATATGAAGACTAAAATCGCATTAGTAACCGGTTCAACTCGAGGTATAGGAAAAGCAATTTCAGATACGCTTAAGAAAAACAACTGGGCAGTCATTGACAATAGTCGTGACACATTCGATATTGGAACAGAAAACGGTAGAAATGGTCTAGTTAAGTATGTCAATGATAATTTTAGTAAATTAGATTTATTGGTAAACAATGCAGCTTACACAAAGTTTATACCCCATGAAAATTTAAATGAGTTAACTGACAATGTTTGGAACCAAATGTTTAATGTAAATCTTAAAGCACCGTTTTTACTAACGCGTGATTTACAAGAAATGTTGTTGAAGTCCCCAGAACCTAATGTAATAAATATTGGCTCAGTTGCAGGTATAACGGGAAACGGAAGCAATGTTGGATACTGTGCTCTTAAAGCAGGTATTATAAATATGACAAAATCATTAGCTAGAAGTATTGAACCAATAAGGGTGAATTGCATTAGTCCTGGTCTTATTAAGACAGGATTTGTGAAATTTCCAGATGAATTTTATAATGACACAATCACAAAAACACCAGTCAATAGAATAGGCCAGCCACAAGATATCGCAGATGCCGTGTTATCAATATTGAGAATGAAATTTATGACCGGTGAAAATATAGTTATTGATGGCGGGAGAACGTTAAATTGAAATACGTTCACGACATAGGAGCAGTTATAGCTGCAAGAGGTGGGTCAGTAAGAGTCCCTAACAAAAATATAAAACCATTTGGTGATACAAATTTACTTGAGCATAAAATAAACCAACTAAAAGAACTCGACGGGTTAAGTGGAATTTATGTAAGCTCAGATTCTGAAAAAATATTAGATATCGCAGATAAGTCTGGCGCATGCTCAATGGTTAGAGATCCAAAGTATTGTACAAGCGAAGTATCAATAAACGAAGTATATAAAAATGTTGTAATCAATGTACCACATAGACACATCATGTTCATACATATTACTAGTCCACTTATAGCAGTGTCATCATTACAAAAATGCATTGATGCATATAATGATACTACGTTGATTGGTAATGGCATTTACGATTCACTGGCAACTGTAACTGCAATGCATAAGTTTATGTGGAAAGATGGAAAGCCAGTTAACTATGATCCGAATAAAATGCCTCGTTCACAAGATTTACCAAATTACTATGTGCTAAATTTTGCAGTCAATATTTTACCTAGGCAAGATATAATAGATGGTAAGAACATAATAGGAAAAAACTTTTTCCCATATTACTTGGATGAACTAGAGTCATTTGATATCGATAATCAGACAGAGTTTGATATAGCTGAAAAAATTTACATGAGTGGCATTAATCTATGAAAAACATTTTAGTAACAGGTGGTGAAGGATTTATTGGAAAGCATTTAGTAAAAAAACTAAAATCCCTGGGTCATAATGTAATAACTGTTGATTTATCGAATGATGCGGATTATACTTTTGATATTTGCGATATCACTAATTTCGATGTGCTTGACAATATAGACATAGATGTTGTATATCATTTGGCTGCACAATCTTATGGAAGAGGTTCATTAGATGACCCACATAAAGATTTAGATTGGAATGCATTAGGGACTCTGAATGTTTGTTTGTATGCTTGGAAAAATAATATCGATAAAATAGTTTATACATCAACAATGGCTGTTTACGGGAATGGTGATTTATCAAAGGAAACTGATAATCTAAATCCACTTTCAAATTATGCATGTTCAAAACTTTGTGGTGAGTTCTATATAAGAAGATTTGCAGAATATGGAATAGATTACACGATATTTAGAGTTTTTAATACTTACGGTCCAGGACAAGATTTATCAAACAAGAATAAAGGAATTGTGAATGCATTTGTATCACAGGTCATGAATGATACTACAATAGACGTTACCGGTTCATTGGATCGATACCGTGACTTGACGTATGTAGATGATATGATTGATGCACTCATATTAGGCTTGAATGACAAAACAAGAAATCAAACAATTAATGCGTGTAGTTCTGTTAAGACACACATTGGCGACTTAATAAATACGATTATTTTATCATCTGGTAAGAACATTGGTTTGTTTAAGATAAACAATGTTGGTGGTCATTCTGGTGACCAACATGGAAGCACTGGTGATAACGGAAAATTAAAGTTATTAGGTTGGAAACCTAAAACATCATTAGATGATGGCATCAAAAAATTATGGAGCAGCTTATGAAACCTGAAGAATATGATAAAGAAAAGTTTGTTGTGCTTGTCTCTGCGGGACCCTCTGCAAGACATGTTCAGTACTCTGAAAATTATTACACGGCTGGTGTAAATATAACACCACACTTTTTAGAAAGGACAGATTTTTGGGTTTTAAATGACGCCTGTTATTTTAATGACTTATCTGCAGAGAAGCTAAAAACAATCAGAAACCTTGCACTACCAGAGTTTCCGCACACGACCAACGGAATTAACTATCAGCCGACCGCAAACCTAAATTATAAAGTGGTTACCTCAAAGCTACCTAGCAACATTGCAGTAAACGCATTTAATATTCAATCATGTAAAAAGTTTAATTTGCCATACGATCCAAAGTTACCATACTTTGATGTAAAGAGTTCAAACGAGTCCGCAATAAAGTACCTTTTGCATTTGGGCTTTACAAAATTTATTTCTTTAGGTCAAGATCCTGGTGGGGACTACCACCCGGAAATGTTCTCAAGACCGACAAGAAGTGGAGGAAAAAGCACTGTATTGAAACCTATAGATAACGATAGATATAATATGGTTCAAGAACGGCTACGTGATACAATTATTAAGAACGACGCTCTTATGATAAAACTAGTTCTTTTTCCTGATAGTAAATTTAATGACGATAAGTTTAAACTTTTTTCTGATTTAGTCGATAAAAAAGGTTATTATGAAGTGGAGCAAAAATAATGTCTAGTTATTTAAGTGAAAAAATAACCCTGGTAGTCCCTGTCCGAGATAGGCACTACAATCTTCCATCCATTGTAGACTATTACAAGAATACCGACTTTAGAAAAATAGTATATGATGCTAGCGTTAATCCCTACACTGGGGACCTAAAGGGATTTGATTATTATCACGTAGGGCCAGAGTTTCAAATCAAAAGCTATCTAAAGGCTCACAGTTTAGTTAAAACACCATACCTAATCAACTGTCCTGACGATGATATAATGACCATTAAGTCCTTAGAGGTGTGTGTAAAGTTTTTAGAAGACAACCCCGGTTATTCTGCATGTGACGGGTCAGTTATTGAATTTAACCCGGATAATAACTCGATAAAACCTGCTCCAAGACCAGAGGTATATAAAGCAAGAGTGTTGCACGATTGGGACTCTGATGATTTGGATAGCAGACTAAAATTTGCAACAATAGAATGCAGCAGAAGTTGTCTTCACTCGGTAGTAAGAACTGATCAGTCTGTAAGGGTTTTGCAGAATTTTATGGATAACATTGAAATTACTCCATTGACTTTCTTAGATAGGGTGTATACATTTTCCACTATGTGTATGGGCCCGGTTAAAACCCTTTGGGTTCCGCAACACATAAGAATGGCAAATCAAAGACCAAATGCAGATCGTGTAATGTTTGATAATGACATCGCAAAAGAGATAATTGATGGATATGGTTTAAGAATGGACATACAGATGATCAACAATATAGACTACAAACACTGTTCTAAGTTTTCTTGTTTCTTGCAAGAAGCAAGCGGAAAAACAGCCGACGAAGCTACTCAAAAAACCATAGAGATATTTAATAAGCATTTTCAAAAAAGGTTGTCAAACGGCGGTGGAGGATACTTTGGTCCATCGATCAACTTAAACAGCGTGCAGATGCCTTGTAAAAGTGCTGAATACAAGGATATAATTAATGAGGCAGTAAAAAGCATGAGAGTTTCGTAAAGTACTTACGTGCAAAAACTGTATTATTGTTTTACCGAGGAAATCAATGAGCGATAAACCTTTTGACAAAATGAAGCAAGATGGTAGATGTCTGCTAACATACGACTTAGAAAAATACGAATTTGTGCGACATATACAAGAGTGGTTTGGTTGCACAGACTTAGGCAAAATACACCAATACTATAAATCTGATTTTGACCTTCTTACATTGGAGACAGATCAAGGAACGGTCTTTCACAAAAAGTTTTACTCTATGCCTTTCGACAATGCTTTTTATTTGGCATATCGTTCATTCGTAAAAAATGAAATTCAGCCTTTGTTTGATGAAGAAATTATTTTTCAAAAAGTTCCAACTTTTAGAACTCAGGTTCCTGGAAATTATTCTGTTGCTGCCTGGCATAAAGATAGTGATTACAACCATCTTACCGATGAGTTAAACATCTTTCTACCGATCACTCCAGCCCACGGAAATAACACGATATGGGCAGAAACACGTCCTCAAAAAGCTGACTATAGTCCAATGAACGCAAATCCTGGTGAATATTACATTTGGCCTGGATCAAGCCTCGTACATGGAAATAAAGTAAACGACACCGGCTTATCAAGAATCAGTATTGACTTCAGGGTGCTACCGTATTCTAAATATTCAGACAACGATAGACAGTCTGTTAGCAACAATACAAAAATGGTTCTTGGCCATTATTTTGATAGGTTTGGAGGATAAAGTGAAAGGCATAATTCTTGCTGGAGGTACCGGTTCAAGATTAAGTCCATTGACAAAAGTTACAAACAAACATTTGCTGCCAGTAGGTGAAAAACCCATGATACTTCACGCTGTAGATAAACTCGTGAATGCAAATGTGACAAATATCATGATTGTAACTGGTACAGAGCACATGGGCGACATGGTTAATCTTCTAGGCAGTGGCCAAGAGTTTGGATGCGGTTTTACTTTCCGTGTGCAGGATCAACCAGATGGTATTGCCGGCGCACTTAAGCTATGCCGCGACTTTGTCGGCGATGACTCTTGCGTTGTCATATTGGGAGATAACATATTTGAATGTGATCTAAAAGCTAAACTTTTCGATTTTACAGATGGCTGCCGACTTTTTCTGAAAAAGGTCAAAGATCCCCAAAGATATGGTGTCCCTGTTTTTGGCGATGAAAAGATAATTAAAATAGAAGAAAAGCCACAGGACCCCAAAAGCGATTACGCGGTAACTGGGATATACGTCTACGATAACAATGTATTTGATATCATAGACATTCTTAAACCGTCCGATAGAGGCGAGCTAGAGATATCAGATGTTAATAACCATTACATATCAGAAGGTTTGGTTTCACACAGTATTCTAGAAGGGTGGTGGACAGATGCTGGCACTCATGAATCTTACAGATATGCTAATTTGATTTTAATGGAGGACAAGTGAAAAAATTAATCCTGGGAAACGGAAAAGTCCCTGCAATCATAAGAGACGACAAAACAATAGTACTACCTAGAACCGAGTGCGACATTACTTTTATAGATCAGATCGTAGCACAACTTCAGAATCATCAACCAGATGTTGTGATAAATTGTGCTGCAAAGACCAACCTGGAAGACTGCGAGATAAATAAACACGAATCTTTCTTGGTTAATACTGTTGGAGTTGCAAACGTTTTAAAGGTATGTTCCGATATGAATATAAAGTTTGTCCATATCAGCAGCGGCTGTTTGTTCGACGGTAACGATAAAATCTCTACAGAGGATTCTGAACCTGATCCAAAGGTCTGGTATACTAGAACCAAGACCTGGGCAGACGACTATATCCAGAATTTCGGATACAAAAACTACTTAATACTTCGCCCAAGGCAATTAATCTCAGCTAGGCCTCACAAAAGCAATATGCTTACAAAATTTTTAAGCTTAGATCGCATTGATGCTATTGACGAAAAAAATTCCTTGACCTGTATAGAAGATTTTAAAGTTTGGATCGATCATTTAATTAATGTAGATGCAACCGGGATCTATAACTGTTCAAACGATGGTACCGTCTCACCATACGACATTGCTGTTGAACTTAAAAATCAGATTAAGAGCAGTTTAGTTGTTCACAAGACTACATACGAAAGCTTTCTAAAAACTATCGAAAATAAAAGAGTGAATACTATTCTAAGTAACGAAAAGCTTAAGTCAACAGGAGCCAGTATTAGGAGTGCAAAAGAAGCCTTGGACTGGTGCCTAAAGAACTATGGAAAGGAAACAAAATGAATGTAATGGTCACAGGGTGCGCCGGTTTTATTGGTAGCCACGTTGTCGAATCACTGCTAAGTAGCGGGGTGTCTGTAGTTGGCGTCGATAGTTTGACCTATGCTGGAAAATACTCTAACATGGAGTCCTTTTTAGGTAGTATTCAATTCTTTGAACTAGACATTTGCAACACACAGGCAGTACAGAATATCGTCGAAAAGTCTGGTGTTGAGTGGATTATCAATCTTGCTGCTGAGACTCACGTTGATAATTCTATTAAGAGCTGTGAGTCTTTTATTCACTCAAACATAAACGGTGTTAGATCACTTCTGGACGTTTGCAATCAAACAGGATGCAAACTACTACAGGTTTCTACAGACGAAGTGTACGGCTCATGCCCAGGTCAATCTTTTGATGAGAAAAGTTCCTTTGCTCCTGGTAATCCGTATTCTGCTACTAAGACTGCAGCGGAACATCTGATCTTTTCTTATCACAACACTTACGGTACAACTTTTAGAACAGTTAGGATGAGCAATAACTTTGGCCCTAGACAGCATAAAGAAAAGCTAATACCGACTATTCTTAGAAAGATAAAGTCTGGCGAAAAAATACCAATCTACGGCGATGGAAAAAACATCAGAGACTGGTTTTATGTCAAGGACTGTGCAAACATGGTCAAAAGTGTACTTCTGAACGGATCTGATAACGAGGTTTACAATCTTACGTTTTCTAACGAAAAGCAAAACCTAGAAATCGTTAACATGATTTTAGAAAAGTTAAACCTTGAATTCAATGAATGCGTAGAATTTGTAACGGACCGTCCAGGTCACGACTTTAGATATTCTATCTGTAACAAAAAAATTATGGAAATAGTAAACCATTCTCCAACTGATTTTAACGAAGCTATTCAGGACACTATTGATTTTTACCTAGGTGAAAAAAGTGAATAAAGTACTTTTGGTTGTTACTTTTTTTCACAGAACAGAGACCCTAAAGGCTCTGGAAAATTACTATCGCAACAAGAACGTCGATATACTGTTTGTCGATCAGTCATACACACAGCATGTCACTACGACTAGCCTTAAGAATGTATTAGAGATAGTCCATTACCCAGCTGATAAAGTCAATTTCTATGAAATGTGGCTTAAGGTATTTGAAAAGTATGGAGATCATTATTCTTATTTTGTGTGGAATAACGATGATGATTTTACCGTCGCAGAATCAGTAGTCGAGATAGAATCTTTTCTTAATACTGATTATGGGAAAGACTTTTCATTGGTTACGGGCCAGGTTTTTCAAATTGATTCTGATTATCATCACATAACTAACTATGCAACTTTTGAAGTGCACAAAGATGACGTCGTTGATGCTGACCCCATGGAGAGATTAAGAAAAGTCTTTTCGGTTAATGGGGTGCACGTTAACCCTCATGCCGTTATAAAGTCAGGTGTTTTCAAGTCGTGCTGTGAGCTTATATTAGAAACACAGGGACGCCCAAACTGCTTGATGCCAATAAGATTTTTTGATAAAATTATTACTGCTGTTGCCACCATAAAAGGCTTTAGAAAGACTAATTTTGATAACATAACTTCTGTCAGAACAGAAAGATCATTTACCGGCTGTCTTATGAACGACAGTCCAGTATATCCTGAGTGTTTAGAGAAAAGTGTTTCTTATGATAAGATTATCGATCGACTGGGTTCAAACAATATTCTAGCCAAAAAATTTAAACTTAGTCCTGATTTTTTATTAGATTACATAAAGCCATCTAACATAATAGAAGGACGTCCTGATTTTTCAAAAAATACGCCACATATGAATCCTGTAAACATCTCTTTTGTAAACGAAATTAAGAATGCAATCAAATCTTCTAGATAAAAATTCATGCCTTGAAAAACTCAAGACCAATGGTTTTTTTACATTCTATAACGAAGCCATAAAGGACGTAAACGTGGAAGAGTTCAAGGAAATGTGTATCGATTTGACCTACGAAAGAGGACAGAGTTTTAAAACAAGTAACGCAGCTGGATTTTCATTACCTAATCGATTGATTTTCGCAGACGAATTCATGGTTTCTTTATTTGGTAAGCTGGATGTAAAACTACAAGATATTTTTGTGACCCATGAATATAAGACCGGCTCTAAAGCTAGGAATAATTTTTTACATTTTGACAGGCTGAGATCTCTGAAAGTTTTAGTATATCTAACAGACGTCGGACTACAAGATGGTCCTTTTTCTTTGGTTAAAGGTAGTCATGCTACTGGAATGAAACTAAGAAGAGGATTTTCTTCATTTAACGAATACGAAGAAAAGAAAAATAGAATAGACATAGACTATCCAGAAATCAACTACGACTTGCATCCTATTACAGGACCAGCTGGTACTACTGTAGTTTTTGACAGTGATGTTTTTCACATGGGTGGAGACGTTCAGGAAGGCGGTGAAAGATTGATAGTTAGATCTCACTGGTATAAAGACTATGAATGGAGAGTTAAATCATGAGAATATTGGTAACTGGTGGAACCGGGTTGGTCGGATCAGCATTTGAGAATATACACTCAGATCATGAGATAACCCTGTGCGGATCATCTCAGTATGATCTTCGAAGAGAGCAAGATGTAGATGATATGATTAGCAAAGTACAGCCAGATGCAATCATTCATTTGGCTGCAAAGGTTGGTGGTGTAAAAGGTAACTCTGATTACGTCGCAGATTTCTTTTATGATAACATGGTTATGAATTTAAACGTCTTGAACTGGGCTAGAATCTATAACGTACCAAGGGTTTTGTCTCTTCTGTCAACGTGCATCTATCCAGATCAACCCGTCTACCCCCTTACTGAGAATCAGATACATGGCGGAGAGCCTCACGAGAGTAACTTTGGTTATGCGTACGCTAAGAGAATGCTAGAAGTTCATTCAAGGGCCATAAGAAAGCAGTACGGATTGAAATACATAACTGCAGTTCCAAATAACATATACGGCCCTCATGATAACTTTGATTTAGAAAATGGCCATGTAGTACCAGCGATTATTAGAAAGTTTAAGGAGAACGACTACCCGACTTTGTGGGGTGATGGTACTCCACTTAGAGAGTTTACGTATTCTAAAGACATTGCCAGAGCTTTGTTGATGCTAATAGAACACTATGACAGCCCAATGCCGATTAACATTGGCAACCCGGACGAAGTTTCAATTTTAGAACTAGCTGAAAAAGTAGCATCCCACTTTTCTAATGTAAAGTCCATAAATTGGGACATAAACAAACCTAAAGGACAATACAAAAAGCCTAGCTCTAACAGCAGGTTTTTGTCCTTGTTTCCAGAATTTAAATATACTAACATCGACCAGGGGTTGGAAACAACTGTTGAGTGGTTCAAGAAGGAGTATCCAAATGTTAGAGGGGTCAAATTATAAAGGGGAAATAGTCTGAGCCGCGTTAGATGTTATACATTGAAGGCAGACTAGTATAATATTCATCTACTAATTTTAAAAAACAGCATGCAGAGAGTGTAAAAAAAATGAAAGCATTGGTTACTGGAGGACTAGGGTTTATTGGATCTAATCTAGTCGACAAATTAACAGATCAGGGTTACGAAGTCATAGTGGTAGATGATCTATCTTCGGGAAAACTAGAATTTAAAAATCGGGGCGCCACCTATGTTATGGAGGACTTTAAGGAATACCTAAGATCCCCAGACCCCAGTATTGATGTTGTTTTTCATCTTGCTGCAGAAGCAAGGATTCAACCCTCATTTGAAATGCCCTTGTATACATGCGAAAACAACTCTTACGGCTCTGCCATTGTGGCTGAATTCGCTAGACAATCTAATTGCAAGGTAGTATACGCTGGTTCTTCTTCTTTTTATGGTGGCGTATATCTAAATCCTTATGCTTTCGCTAAATGGCAGGGGGAAGAAGTTTTTAAAATGTACTCCGAGGTCTATGATGTAACAACTGGGATAGCAAGGTTCTTTAACGTTTATGGACCTAGGAACCCGTTACTTGGCCAATATACTCCTGTTGTTGCTATTTTCGAAGAGCAGACCAAGGCTGGCACCGATCTAACTATTGTTGGTGATGGAGAGCAGAGGAGAGACTTTACACATGTTTACGACATCTGTGACGGACTCATAGCAATCTCAAAAGGGAATTGGAAGGGCGAGGTTTTTAATCTAGGTACTGGTACCAATCATTCAATCAATGAGTTAGCAGCGCTTTTCGGAGGCAAAACAAAGTACCTCCCTGCCAGACCAGGCGAGGCTAGAACAACGAAAGCGGACATATCATTTACGACCAAGTCAACAGGTTGGAGTCCAAATCATACACTAGAGGACTACGTTAAAAGCCTTTTGGAGAACACATGAACATAGGGATAATCGGCCAAGGTTTTGTTGGATCGGCAATTAGGGAAGGGCTGAAAGGTTTTTACCCGGTAAAAGGCTATGACCTAGATTCCAAAAAGTGTTTTAACATGGATGGATTTGGGCTAGATTATTTGGTTGATTCTTCTGATATAATTTTTGTTTGTGTTCCGACTCCAATGAGAAAAGACGGAAGTTGTGATACTAGGATCTTAGAAAACGTTATTTCAGAAGCGTATAGAACTCACCGAGAACTAAACCCTGATCCGATACATTCAGATTTTATTAAAAGGCAGACTTTAAAAAAGACGCTTGTAATAAAATCAACGGTTCCTCCGGGAACTACTGAACGGATATCATCACTTTATCCCAGGTTTAACGTCTGTTTCAGTCCAGAATTTCTTACTGAAGCAAATTCCAATGAAGACTTTAAGAATCAGTCTAGAATTATCATAGGTGGTTCAGGAGCTAAAACGGTAAAGCAAATGTTTAGAAAAGCTTTTCCGAGAATTCCTATTGTAATCACAAAATCCGAGACCGCAGAAATGGTTAAATACTTTACAAACTGTTTTCTTGCAACAAAGGTGACGTTTGCAAACCAGATGTATGATATTTGTGAAGAAGCAGGTATAGACTATGACAAAGTTTGTGAATATGCTTTGCACGATAATAGAATTGGCAAAAGTCATCTAGCTGTTCCTGGTCCCGACGGTGATCGTGGTTTTGGAGGGCATTGCTTTCCAAAGGACTTGGCAGCAATGATTAATTTCTCAAAAGGTTTTTTTAAAGATCCTGGACTTCTTTCTGCCGTTCAAGAACAAAACGACAGATATAGAACAAATAAAGACTGGGAAGAAATGAAGGGAAGGGCTGTATCTGATGACTAACAAAAGGAAACGTAACTGGTCAAAAAATAGGGAGATTCTCAAGTCTATCCCAAACCCTTCAAAAGAAGCTTATGAAATTAAGATGAAGATACCTGAGCTGACTTTTGAAGGCGTTCGTGGCCAGCCTGACTTTGCTCATCTCTATATAACGTTTTATCCCGCAGGCAAAGTTATAGAGTTGAAATCACTTAAAGAATACTTTTTTGCATTCCGATCGCAGATTTATTCCTATGAGAGAATTATCAACGTAGTGTATGATGATTTGATGGCCGCTTACGAACCTGCAAGGTTAAGATTAGTTATGGTATGTAATCCCCGTGGTGGCATATCTTCAAAACTGACAGTTGACTCCGATTGGAAAGCTCGCGGCGGTTCTGATGTTTTTAAGGAATGGGTCGGTTCAAAAGAGGATTGGTAATGGCCGACAAAGAAGACAAGTTTCATGACAACGTGAAAGGAAAATTTTATGTTGATAGGGAATGTATTTTTTGTCATGTTTGTTCAGACGCAGCACCAAAAAATTTTAAGGAATCGGAAGATGGCGATCACGACTATGTTTACAAACAACCAGAGAGCGAAGAAGAATTAGAAGAGTGCTACGACGCACTAGATCAATGCCCAGTTGAAGCAATAGGAGATGATGGGGATGAATGATTATAAAATAAAAGACATAAGCTTAGCTGAATGGGGCCGCCAAGAAGTGGCTCTGGCAGAAGCAGAGATGCCAGGCCTAATGGCTTTACGCAAAAAATACAGCAACGAAAAACCTCTAGCTGGGGCAAGAATTGCAGGGTGTCTCCACATGACGATACAAACGGCTGTACTCATTGATACGCTTGTAGAGCTGGGCGCAGATGTTCGTTGGATGACATGTAATATTTTTTCAACGCAAGATCATGCAGCGTCTTATACTGCATCCAAAGGAATTCCTGTGTTTGCCTGGAAGGGAATGACAGAAGAAGACTACGAGAGATGCTTAGACAAAGTGCTGTGGTTTGCGCCTAGTCTTGGACCGAACATGATCTTAGATGATGGCGGCGATCTAACAAAATACATTCTAGAAAAAAGGCCGGCGATGTATGATAGCATTGTCGGGATTACAGAAGAGACAACAACTGGTATTTTAAGACTAAAAGAATTTGAAAAAGATGGTCGCCTTCCAGTTCCGGCAATTAACGTCAACGACTCTGTTACTAAGTCTAAGTTCGATAACAAGTACGGCTGCAAAGAATCTTGCGTCGACGCAATTAGAAGAGCAACTGATGTAATGATGGCAGGCAAAGTTGCTGTTGTGGCTGGCTACGGGGATGTTGGAAAAGGTTCTGCTGCTTCATTAGCTTCTGCAGGCTGCAGAGTTATAGTTACTGAGATTGACCCAATCTGTGCGCTGCAAGCAGTTATGGATGGATTTCAAGTGTTAGACATTGATGAGGCTGTGCCGCTAGGAGACATTGTTGTTACTGCAACAGGAAACTGTGACGTTATTACAAGCAAGCATTTTAAAACTATGAAAAACAACGCCATCGTCTGCAACATTGGTCATTTTGATAATGAAATTGATGTTGCTTGGCTTGATGAGAATTGCCAAAAAGTTAATGTAAAGCCACAGGTTGACATCTACAAAATGATTAATTCTTCAGGCAATTCTACTTTCAATCAAATCATACTTCTGGCTGAGGGAAGATTGGTTAATTTAGGTTGTGCAACAGGCCACCCATCTTTTGTGATGTCGTGCTCTTTTACAAATCAGGTTCTGGCTCAAATAGAATTATTTAATAATGCACAGAATTATGAACAAAAAGTTTATGTTTTGCCTAAAATACTAGACGAAGAGGTGGCAAGATTACACTTGCCTCACTTAAATGCCAAACTTACATCAATCACGAAAAAACAAGCAGACTACATTGGTGTTGAAACCTCTGGGCCATACAAGGATGACGATTATCGTTATTAGGAGTAGCATGACTAAACAAAAAACAGCACTAATCACTGGGATAACTGGGCAGGATGGATCTTATTTGCTAGATCTTTTGTTGCTAAAAGGTTATAAGGTAATTGGAATCAAAAGAAGAACAAGCACTATTTCCACAGATAGAGTCGATCACAATTACCAGAATGTAAATTTTAAGATGTACTATGGTTCCATGCATGAGTCATCATGGATGTATAGATTACTGCAGAAGTACAAGCCCGATGAAGTCTATAACCTAGCAGCACAAAGCCATGTAAGGGTTAGTTTTGATTGCCCTATAGAAACTACAGACATTGTTGCAAACGGTACACTAAGACTATTAGAGGCAATAAGACACTGCTGTCCAGATGCAAGGTTTTACCAAGCATCTAGTTCTGAAATGTTTGGAGATAACCCTGAATCACCGCAGTCGGAAACCACAGCTCTTATGCCGGCTAGCCCTTATGCTTGTGCCAAAGTTTTTTCTCATAACCTTGTTAGAAATTATCGAGAAAGCTATGGAATGTATGCATGCAGCGGAATTCTTTTTAATCATGAATCCCCGAGAAGAGGCGAAACGTTTGTTACGAGAAAAATTACTCTTGCTGCAGCTAGAATCAAATTAGGCTTACAGAAGAAACTTTACCTAGGTAATCTAGACGCAAAAAGAGATTGGGGCCATGCAAAAGATTATGTTCATGCAATGTGGCTAATGCTGCAACAAGAAACACCAGATGATTTTGTTATCTCTACAGGAGAAACGTACTCTGTCAGGGAGTTTTTAGAATTTGTTTTTGACCATGCAGAATTAGATATCAAAAAGTATGTCGAGATAGATGAACGATTATTTAGGCCACATGAAGTTCCTCTTCTTCTTGGCGACTCTTCAAAAGCAAGAAAGATGTTAGGTTGGAGACCACAATACAACATGCAAACATTGGCTAAAGAAATGTACAGCCAAGACTGGTGGGATCAGGAAAAGATATTGCGGTCTAAGTATGGATCAGCTGATCCGCTTTCGTATCCTAAAAGTTAATTGTAAAATCACGCTTGGGCCTCTATAATGAATAGAGGTGTAATATGAATTTTCCTACAAACAAAGAGCACGTAAGCTACTCTGAAGTAAAGACTTGGAAGGAGTGTCCTTGGAAGCATAAGCTCATGTATGTAGATAAGATTGAGACTTATGAAAATAATCCCTATGCAGAATTCGGTACGATTGTTCACGATACCATTGAAAGATATCTTAAGACTGGTAAGATGTCCGTTGAAGATGTTGAGGACAGACTAAGGACAAAGTGGGACGAACATCAATTCGACTCCCCCGAGTATATTGCAAAGGTTACGGCGCAAAGAAAAAGATTTGATCTAAGGTATCGTCATGAATCTTTTGATTCTTGGGTCAAAAGTGCACACAATATCTTGTCTGCCATTCCAGAATTTATGGAATATAATTTTGGTGATTGGGAGTATGTCAGTGCAGAGGAACAGATCTATGAAGAAATGCCAGCTCTCGGCCTAAACTTTAAGGGCTTTATCGACGCAATCATCAAGTCTAAGAAAAACGGCAAAGAGAAGTATTGGGTCATCGATTGGAAGACAACAGGTCCAAGAGGCTGGTATACCGATAAACGTCGTGATTTTCTAACACAGGCACAAGTCGGCCTTTACAAAAAGTTTTGGGCTCAGAGAGAAGGTATTGACCTAAAGTCAATCGGTTGCGGATACGCACTTTTAAAGAGAAATACCAAGCCAGAAAAGTGTGCATGGTTTATGCCTGTTTCCGTCGGCCCAAAATTTATTACAAAATCAGAAAAGCTGTTAGAATCAATGGTAAGATCGGTAAGAAAGGGTATGAACCTTAAAAATCGATTTAATTGTAAGTTTTGTCCTTTTTATCAAACGGAGCATTGTACATGATAAATGGTAAATACAAGGTTCTGATGTTAAGTGATCATGCACTTAGTACCTCGGGGGTTGGTACTCAAAGTCGCCACTTAATAAACGGCCTTATCAAGAAAGGATGCTGGTCCTTTCGCCAGTTTGGAGCTGCTGTAAAACACGATGACTACAACGTCATTAAGGTAAATGATGATTTCATCATTAAACCAATTGATGGTTTTGGAAATAAAGAAATGCTTAGAATGGCTTTAGCTACAGAAAAGCCGGATGCATTATTTCTTTTTACTGATCCAAGATTCTATTATTGGCTTTTTGAGATGGAAGATGAAATTAGGCAAGTTTGTCCTATCGTCTATTGGCATGTATGGGACAATAAGCCCTACCCAGAATTCAATAATCCTTTCTATGAAGCTACAGATCTCATCAACTGCCACAGCCATCATACCTATTCCCAGGTAAAAGAACATTGGCCTAAC
>Ga0160423_10001107_pt1 | contig 22523 bp, 23 predicted proteins | sample CRUFie14St8metaG_FD_108191 | JGI IMG/M metagenome (GOLD analysis project Ga0160423, IMG submission 108191) | Marine microbial communities from the Costa Rica Dome - CRUD Field 142mm St8 metaG | ecosystem: Environmental > Aquatic > Marine > Oceanic > Photic zone | place: Costa Rica: the Eastern...
CCGTAATACCCTAAATAACGTACCTTAGCGACCGTGAAAAACCAGACATATTTCGTTTCGGATGTGCATTTAGGCGCCCCTGATGTGGTTCAGAGTCAAGTGCGTGAAAGACGCTTGGTGGGCTTCTTACGCAGCATCTCGGCCCAGTGCGAACGCCTATTCATTGTCGGTGATTTATTCGATTATTGGTTCGAATACAAGCGCGTCGTACCCCGTGGTCACACAAGGCTTCTCGGTCAGCTCGCGCATATGGTAGATGAGGGAATGGAATTGCATATTTTCGTGGGCAATCATGATTTGTGGTTGGGGGATTACCTCAGCGAAGAATTGGGCGCTACCATTCATCATCAGCCATTGCAATGGGATGTGCCTGGCACATCTTTACGCTATTATATTGCGCATGGTGATGGATTAGGGCCGGGCGACCGCAAGTACAAAGCGCTCAAAAAACTCTGCACCAGCCCACTGGCGATCTGGGCATATAAAAGGTTACACCCAAACTTCGGCGTAGGTTTTGCCGCGCGGATGTCGCGTGCCTCAAGAAATAGCCAAGGCCCGGAAGCCCATACCTTCAAGGGGGATAAAGAACGCCAATTAATTCACAGCCAAAACCTCCTCCAAAAAGAGTGGTTTGATGCCTTTATTTATGGGCACCGCCACCATCAGAAAGAATTGGTCCTTCAAACCCAAGAAGGAAAAGATGGGACCAAAATTGAAAGCAAATATGTCGTATTAGGCGATTGGATCACCTTGAATACCTACGCCAAATGGGACGGCACACAGTTAACTTTGAACACATATATCCCCTCATGAAAAGAGTACTTCTAATTATTGCCTTCCTCGGGACGCTAGCTGCTGAAGCCCAAGAGTTTAAAGGGCATTACGGTGTCGGTCTCGCTATTGGCGAACCTAGTGGTTTCAGTATCAAAAAGTTCATCAATAACGGCGAGGCATTTCAGTATACCTTGGGCTACAGCACCGTCAAAAATCAGGAAGGTGTCAATATTGGGGCAGATTTCTTACTACACAACTATGATTTCATCACTGCCGAAAAAGGCAAGATTCCTTTTTACTACGGGGCAGGTATTCATTTAAGAAGTTACAACGATATGGGCAACCAAGTCTACGCGCGCGTACCCCTTGGTTTAGCGTACGAGGTGTCGGATTTACCCCTAGATATCTTCTTCGAATTTGCACCAGGTATTGCGGTGATTCCACAACCTTCTTTGGTCACAAATTTTGCCCTCGGGGGCCGATTTTATTTTGACTTTAACAAAGCCCGACGTGCCGCAGAAGAGCGCATCTAAGGTTTGATCTTGGCTATAAATTATTTCGCAGCCGTGAAGTTCTTAGCTACCACTTCCCAATTAACCACGTTCCAAAATGCCGAGATGTAATCTGGACGACGGTTTTGATAGTTCAAATAGTACGCGTGCTCCCAGACGTCCAATCCCATAATTGGATATCCCCCGCAGCCTACGCCTGGCATTAGAGGGTTATCTTGATTCGCTGAGGAGCAGATCTCTAGGGTGCCGTTGTTCACACATAACCACGCCCAACCTGATCCGAAACGGGTGGCTGCTGCCTTGGCAAATTTCTCTTTCATAGCATCCAGCGATCCAAAAGAGGCATCAATTGCTAAGGCCAATTCTCCTGTCGGTGCGCCACCGCCATTAGGACCCATCACTTCCCAGAACATGCAGTGGTTAAGGTACCCACCGCCGTTGTTACGAACTGCAGGCACATCCGAATACTCAGTGCAAAGAGCTTCGATGCTCTTGCCTTCCATCTTCGTACCGGCGATGGCTGCGTTCAAGTTGTTGGTATATCCTTGGTGGTGCTTAGAGTGATGAATCTCCATGGTACGCGCGTCAATGTGCGGCTCCAATGCATCGTATGCATAGCTCAATTTTGGTAATTCAAAAGCCATATGTGTTGAGGTTATGTTGATATTGAAGTATAAAGGTAAGGCAAAATTGGTCCAAAGGTTTTAACTTCCCTTTATTCCCGCATTACCGAAATCTATGAGCACTCAAAAGACTTCCAACCCCTTAGCCGCCGGCTCGGACTTCATTGTCCTCAACGCATCCGCGGGTTCGGGCAAGACCTATTCTTTGGTGCAACACATCTTACTCAACGCCCTTCGCCCGACACAACTTCACGAGGCCTACCAAAAAATCCTAGCCATCACCTTCACCAACAATGCGGCGGACGAGATGAAGGCGAGGCTATTGGATGAATTACTTGAGTTCACCGCCCTAGAAAACCCTTCAGAAAGTGACTTTTTCAAACCTATTTGGGAAGAACTGAAAATCCGTCCAGCCGAATTGCAGCAGCGCGCCAAGCATGCGTCGAATCACATGCTGCACAACTATAGTACACTGCAGGTAGGGACCATTGATCAGTTTACCCATCGCCTGGTGCGCACCTTTACGCGCGACCTACAGCTTACGGATAATTTTGAAATCCGGTTGGATTTGGAAGCGATGGTAGGCGAAGCGCTTGACTTGCTCTACAGCACCCTAGGCGATCAACCGGAGCTGCGCGATTCCTTGGTCGATTTGATTCAGGAGCGCATGAACAGGGACAAGAGCCACAACCCGGACCGCACACTTCGGAAGGAAGGGCTGAAAAGCTTTGACGAGACCACCTTACAAGAGGTAAAAAACCTGCCCACGCCCGAGCGCATGCTCGAGATCTCAAAGAATTTGGACGAGGAGATAGGGTGCATTGTGCAGGAAGGAAGGAATTGGTCCCAAAAATGTGTCGAATTCCTGCGAAGCAACAGCCTTGACCTCACGGATTTCACCTATAAAGACCAAATTCAAAAGCACTTTCTCACCTTCTGGCACAACCTGCGTCGCAACGATCTTGAAGCCGGTAAACAGGCGCTTAACTCGAGACTCATAAAAGGGCCCATCGATGAGTGGGCTGCCTTGCGCGATGCCATGGGAGAATGGCAGGCGAAGCACCAACGCAAGTTGTTAATGCTGAAACAGGCGACGGCGAAGCTACAGCAATTGGCCGCCACGCGCGCCCTGCTCGACCAGCTCTCAGCTCTTCAAGAAGCACAGAACACAATACCTCTTGGCGCCTTCAACAAACTCATTTCCGACGAGCTGCAAAAGGAACCTACGGCCTTTATCTATGCTAGATTAGGCGAGCGGTTCTGGCATTTTTACATCGACGAATTCCAGGACACCTCTAACATGCAGTTCAACAACCTCCATCCGCTGATTGAACATACCCTGACCAAAGACGAGCGTAAAAACAGCGCGCTTATTGTGGGGGACGCCAAACAGAGTATTTACCGTTGGCGCGGCGGTCGCGCCGAGCAGTTCATGTCTCTCGTGAACGGCACCAACCCGCTCAACAGATTCAACACCGACCCCGCCGCGCCAGAAATGTACAGCCGTGAAACGGTGCAGCTCGACCGTAACTTTAGGACCTATCCTACCATCGTAGAATTCAATAATGCCTTCTTCCCAAAACTGTCGAATTCACTGACCCAAGAGGCACACCAGCGCGTATATGCCGAGGACCAAGTAAGCCAAAAGTCGCAGGTCGGTGAAGTCGGTGAAGGAGAGGTGCGCATAGACTTCCTGCACCTACCGCAAGGAGAAAAACACAGCACGGCCAAGCACGCCGAAAACGTCTTTGAACACACACTATCTCGAATCAATGAACTTCGGGAGCGCGGACATTCGCTCAGCGATATCGCCCTTCTCGTTCGCAGTAATAAGAACGCGAAGTTCTTGGCCAATTTTCTCGTGCAGCACGACATTCCCGTCCTCTCTACTGATAGTCTTATAGCCGGCGCCTCATTCGAAAGTAAGCTCCTACTAGCGGCCGCTAAATTGCACCTGAATGCAGGGGATAGAGAATCTCTTTTTGATTTGGCTTTCGCCCTTACGAAATTAGACAAAGGGCCCGCCAATATCGAAGCCTTCACCTTCCAGAAGAATTGTGTCGATGGTGGATTAGCCTATCTGCAGGAGGTGTTCCCTGGGGCTAAGAAAATCAAGTTTGCGCAACAGAGTCTGTATCAATTTGGCACCCAAGTATTCCAAACTTTCGGGCTCCTAAGCAGTTCCAATGCCATGGTCGACGCCTCACTCGATCTGTTGTTCCAGTTTCAAAGTATGGGGGGCGCCTTGTCGGATTTGCCCTCTTGGTGGAGTGTCGAAAGCAACAAGCGCAACGTGAGCACCGCAGAGGATTTAGCCGCGGTAAAGATTATGACCATACACAAAAGCAAGGGACTCGAGTTTGAGCACGTTATTGTGCCTTTTGGTATTGATGATAAGAACCGTGATGCCGAATATTGGATTCCATTCGACTTGCACGATGAGCTTCAACGCATCCCTGTTACCAAAACCGAGAAAACCGAGAAGCTTTTCCCCGAGGAGCAGCTCAGCGCCATCAAGAACGAGGAGAACTTCGATTGGATCAACCTCATTTATGTGACCCTCACCCGAACCGTCTGTGGGCTGCACATCTTCGTCGATGGTGAGAAGCCCGATGCTTTTGGAAAAGCATTAAGGGAGCATTTCGAATTGGGCGAGGAGCAACGTACTGTATCTTTAGGCAAGCCGGTGCCGCCAGAGGAAAATAAAGCTGCCGAAAAGCCGGCAGTTCCGAAGTTTAATAGCGATGGTAGTCAGGCACGAATGAGCCAACTTATGCTGGCCGATACCGCCCCGGAACATTGGTTCGAAGGCAAGGCCGATCCGCGGCAATGGGGGTCTGCACTGCACCGAGTCCTGCAGCACTCGAGTGCGCAACAGGGTAGGGCGCTGGAACGATTATATCGAAGTGGTAAGTTCTCGAAATCACTGCACGAAGAGGCCGAATCTGTGTTGCGGAGTATTGAGGATAGAAAAGAATTGGGCCCAATTCAAAAAAACTCCACCATCGTTTATGTCGAACGAACCCTTGCCAATAAAGCCAAAGTTCTTCGTCCAGACCTAATCATGTCCACCGTGTCAGAGGTGCGCATTGTGGATTATAAAACCGGACAGGAAAAGCCTGCGCACCAGAAACAAGTGGATGAATATTCCCAAGCACTTGGCAATATTTTTGAACAAATAGAGAAATCTATCATTTATGTTTAATATGAAAGTGTCAAAATTTACATCCCCGATTTGGGGAATAATTATCCTAACATCGGTGGGCTTAAGCAACTGCAGCTACAATAATATTGAGGATCGAGGCGGTAACACTAATGTTTGCGATACCTCAGCGGTGACCTTTAGTGAAGATATCCAAATGCTCATTAGTCAGAACTGTGGAGGATGTCACAACAATGCTTCGGCTAGTGGAGGCTTGAATCTTAAGGGACATCAAAATATTTCTGCTTCCGCATTATCCGGAGACATGATGGACCGGATAACACGCAGCGCTGGAGACCCACTACTCATGCCGCCAGGACAAGTCCTGTCGGATTGTAATAAAAGTAAATTACGCACATGGATCAATGAAGGTGCACCTAATAATTAATGCCATGAAAAAAATTCTTTTACTTGCCTTTTTCATCATTACACAGCAGGGTATTGCACAACAATATTTGACTCGTGAAGCCACCTTGAGCTTTGATGCAGGTTCTCCGCTTGAAGATATTTATGCGATTTCAGAAAGCGTTTCGGCGGTATACGATGCTACCAGCCGAAAGCTGGGAGTCCAAGTATTGATGACCTCGTTCCAATTCAAACGTGCCCTCATGCAAGAACACTTCAACGAGAACTACGTGGAAAGTGAAAAGTTCCCTAAAGCGCAGTTCACAGGCACCTACGAAGGTGGACAGGCTATAGGTCAGCTAACTATCCACGGACAAACCAAGGATATTGTCGCACCGTGCGAACTTCTTGAGACCGATGGAGAGCTCCTTTTACGAACAAAATTTCCTGTGACCATCGAAGATTTTGGGGTGAATATTCCGGGTGCTGTATCTGATAAAATTGCCAAAGAAGCCAAGGTCACCGTACGTGCCACTTTGAAAAAGCGTTAGGATGAAGTGGGGAACTATTATTTTAGGAACACTGCTCAGTATAACTGCACTTGGGCAAGAGGATGATTTATTTGCACTCATGGAAATTCCTGAGAGTACGCAAATCACCTATGCCACCTTTAAAGGCACCAAAATTATCAACGCTCAATCAAATGAAACACCCGGCGAAGGCGTGCTTCAATACATCATTTCGCACCGTTTTGGCAGCTTCTCCAACGATTACTTCTACAATTTCCTAGGGCTAGACATTGCTCAGATACGTATGCAACTTGATTATGGGATCACGGATCGACTCAATGTGGGAATAGGCCGTTCCTCTTACCTTAAGGTTATCGATGGTTTTGTGAAGTACAAACTATTACGTCAAAAAAGTGGTGCAGAACCTTTCCCTTTTAGCCTCACCTTATACTCCAGCACATTTTACCGCGGCGCTCGATTTAGCGACGGGATTGACCACTATTTGAGCGATCGTCTCTCCTACCACAATCAAGCTATTTTCGCCCACAAGCTCGGCGAAAAGCTCAGTCTTTTAGTGGCTCCTAGCACTGTCCACTGGAATTTAGTTCCCGGTGCTTCAGACCCCAATACGACCTTTCATTTACAAATGGGTGGTCGCTACAAACTCACCAATAGGTTAGCGCTCACGGGTGAAATATGCCCGGGTTCTAACCTAGAATATAGCGACGGATCTAGATTCTACAGGCCTTTCGCTATAGGCGTCGACCTAGAAACTGGCGGACATGTTTTCCAATTCCATCTCAGTAATACAAATGCCATGAGTGACCCTTTGTGGATGGCTCAAAATCCTTATAACCCTTGGGATGGATCCATATTCTTAGGATTTAATATCTCCAGAGTATTTACAGTAAAAGACTGAGGTTGAAATATAAAAAAGCCCCATCCGTAGACAGGGCTTAACCAAACCAATAAACCTAAGCTTTTCTTAAGTTACTCCAAAAGTAAGCTTTTCCTCAAAAAAATTCAATGGAAGCCGCCCCCTAATTTTGCTTTGAATCAACAATTGTTTCATACGAGACGTAGCGATAACTCATAACAGATATTGTTTCTAAAGCTGGTCCAAAAGGTAGAACAGGGCCGCAATACTAGCCGATCCCATCTCCAAACTACGGGGGTGAATGGCATCAATTCGGTCGCGTGCGCTATGGTGAAAATCAAAATATCGCTGACTGTCCGGACGGAAGCCTAAGAAGAAATCATCATGGCCCCGCAGCGGCGATAAATCGGCCCCTCCGCCCCCTTTAGCAAATTCATGCAACCCGTAAGGCACGAAATACGGCTTCATGGCCTGAACCTGAGCAACGCGATCATTGTCTGCGCCTACACCAAAACCTCGAGGCACACCGGCCCCGGCATCGCTTTCTAGTGCCACCCAATGGTGCACGTTATTCATTCGTGCCCAATTCGCATATTCCTTCGCGCCGTCCAAACCGAACTCTTCGTTCGCCCACAACACCACGCGAATGGTTCTATGATGCTCATATCCGACTTCCTTCAATAGATTCGGAACCTGCATGGCATGGGCACATCCCGCACCATCGTCTTGCGCGCCTTGACCTAAATCCCAGGAGTCAATGTGACCGCCGACCAACATAATCTCATCAGCCTTGTCCGTACCCTTAAAATCTACAATGACATTATAATTCGTCGCCTTCCCCTGAATACCACAGTCCAAGAACAACTCTAATTCTACCTTTTGACCCTTACCTAAAAGATGGTCCAACATATCTGCCGCCTGCCAAGAAATCGCCGCCGAAGGAATCTTCACCTCACTGTCTCCATAGCTCATCGCACCTGTATGCGGCAAATCATCTCGTAACAGTGTAACCGAACGAAGAACCGTAGCTATCGCCCCATATTTACCGGCCTCCATGGCACCCGCCCAGCGGTACTTTACTGCACCGCCATAGGCATTAAACGTGCTGATCAAGCTGTGGTCCATGTAAGTATTGTAGAAGACAATCTTACCTTCCACTCCCTCGCGTCCTAAAGATTCTAATTCCTCAAAGGATCCAACCTCAACCACTTCAGCGCGTACGCCTTCTTTAGGGGTAGGCACCGATCCGCCCAGCGCCGTAGTCGGTAACGCTATCGGCTCTCCACCGGCATAGGCCTGAGACCATTCGTCACCGCGGTACCACTTGGGCACCTCTACCGGTTGCAACCAAGCTGTATCTGCGCCTGCTTCCAGCATCGCAGCCTTTGCCCAGCGCGCCGCCTCATTGGCCGCTTCAGAACCGCTAGGGCGTGGGCCTATCTCTTCGCACATGTACTTCAGCCACTCATACCCCTGCTGGCCGCCGAGCGCCTCCGTGTAAATAGATTTAATCAACGCCGCTTTGTCCGCGTCCACCTGCGCCTGTACGCCAAATCCCGCCACCAACAAGACCGCTCTTACTAACTTTTTCATCGTCTATTACGTCTTCTGGCACTGGTTTTCGCCGAAACGGCAGGTGAAAACTTGACCAGTTTTAAGTTGAACTCTTTTTCTAAAACAGGGAGATGAGGGTCCAATTCCGCCCTCGAACTCACCTTCGCAATTTTTACTTTTTCCCTGTGGGTCCCATTGACCAAATACAGCATGCATTCCTGGCTTTCCTGATACCGCATCGTTCCTCCATAGCTGGTTTGACGGACCGATTGTTGCTCGTCTAACGCCACTACCGCAGCATTAGGCTGAATGTCCTCCCAGCTCCCCATGGGGATCCCGTAGACCGAGTAATACCGGAACATCTTCTGGTCCTCACTGCGCAACACCGTTCCCCGGCTCGCCGTAATACCCCAAAAACCAAATAGGGCAAAAACCAACAATGCCGGATGCCACCCGTTCACCACCAAAATCACCAAGGCTACCGCAACTATGACCCAAAACCTAAACGGCATGGGAAAGACTTTCTCCTTAGGTAACTCCAGCTTCATCTCTTGTTTTCTCCTAATATACTCCTGCCGAAGCCTGCATCAGTAAACCACAGATGTACGCGCCGTACGTTCCCAAGGCGTACCCCAATACGGCCAATAGCACGCCTACTGGTGCGAGCGCCGGATGGAACGCTGCCGCCACCACGGGCGCACTCGCGGCGCCCCCAATATTCGCTTTCGAGCCCACCGCTAAGAAGAAATACGGCGCTCGTATGATTTTCGCGACCAAGAACATCAGCCCTACGTGAATGATCATCCACACCAACCCCACACCAAAAAGCCCCGGATTGTGGAAGATCTCCATCACGTTCATGCTCATTCCAATGGTCGCCACCAAAATGTAAATAAAAACACTCCCCACTTTCGAGGCTCCCGCCCCTTCAAGATTTCGGGCCCTTGTAAAGCTCAGTGCTATACCAATAGTCGTCGCAATCACGACCAACCAAAAGAATCCGGAGGTCAAACTAAACTTGGACAATACCGGATAATTCTCAGCGATATATGGCGCAATACCATCGCTCATCCAGTGCGCCAATCCGGTTGCGCCAAAGGCCAAAGCCAAAATAAAAATTAAATCGTTGAATGAGGTCACCTTCGCAATACTCGCAGTGTAGGCCTCCATTTTATTCTGCAATGAATCCACTGCTGTGGCATCTGCTTTAAACGCTCGGTCAATATTCTTGCGTTTGGCCACACCGATCAATAAAAACGCCATCCAAAGCTCGGCCACCAATACGTCCACCGTCACCATGGCGCTGAAGATATCTTCACTCACTTCGAAGACCTCCTTCATCGCGGCCTGATTAGCGCCACCGCCAATCCAAGATCCCGCCACAGTCGTCATCCCCCGCCAAATCTGCTCAGGATTCGCACCCACAACATCGGGCGCGACAACGCTAAAAAATAAGATGCTCAGCGGTCCACCAATGATGACGCCAACAGTCCCGGTAAAGAACATGATCAACGCCTTGGGCCCTAATTTCACTACCTCATTAAAATCAATGCTCAATGTGAGTAGAATAAGTGCTGCCGGCAGCAAGTATCGACTCGCCATAAAATACAAGCGGCTCTCACTCGGGTCGATGATTTGAAATGTGGTCAACAGTGACGGCAAAAAGTAACACAGCAGCAGCGCAGGAATAACGCTATAGAATTTTTTAAGCGCCGGCTTTTCGCTCTGTGAGGTATAGAAAATGACCCCGAGCATGGCCGCTAGAATGCCAAAAAGTGTCGCGTCGTTGCTGATGAGTGAGTGTGATTCGTGCATAGTTATCGTTCCAATTGTGAGATGGCTTCCGCTAAGATAACCTTGTCGAAGGTATGGCCGCCTTCATAACGGTCCCAATCCAACTCCAAACCAAATTCTTCGCGGTAATGTGTAGATATTTGTGCTTGTTTTTCTACTCCGATAAAGGCATCGTCCGAGCCAAACCACCCTTTAAAACGTATAGATTTTAGCGCCTCCACGCTCTGTGGCTCCAAGTCCGGCGGCCAAGATCCGGCCCACGCCAAGAAACTGAAAGGTGTATAATTTCCATTCCCGAGATAACGCATTCCAGTGGCCACCCCTTGGGAAAAGCCAACAAAATGTAGTCGTGCATATGGCGCCGTCGCCGTTGCCCAACGAAGCACCTCGTCGAGGTAGGCCCGCTGGTTTTGGATGTCTACAAGCCTATCCTCTTTAGTCATCCAAGAGGCCCCGACACGTCCGTGCACACCTTCAATGTAAAACTTGTGCGGCCCTTGTGGAAAAACAAAGGCCCGATGCGCATTGGCTAGGTCGCGAAAATGGTACGAGAAGAATTGGACCAATTGGCCATACCCGTGCAACCCAAACCAGAGCTCTTTCGTCTCGGCGGTGAGCACGCCTACTATATCTACGCGTTGCTGTTGAGGAACCTCCAGCCAATGGGTGTTCATTATGCGCCTGGGAAATTTGGTTTACGCTTTTCGATAAAAGCCTTTGTGCCCTCCTTGAAGTCCGCGGTCTCAAAACAATCGCCAAAGGCTTGTACTTCGAAATCATAACCTACCGAACCTTCGAGCAATCCAGCGTTCACCGCTTCAATAGCGAAGCCCATCGCCACAATACTGTTCTTCATGAACGATCGCGCCATCTCCTCTGCCGCCCCAAGCAACTCCTCTTGGGGAACCACACGATTAACCAGACCATATTCCAAAGCAGTAGCGGCATCAATCATCTTCGCACTAAAAATCATCTCCAGCGCCCTCCCTTTGCCTATGAGCTGTGGAAGGCGTTGCGTACCTCCATAACCCGGAATAACACCAAGAGAGGTCTCCGGAAGGCCCATACGGGCATTGTCCGAGGCAATACGGACATGTGCAGACATGGCCAGCTCTAAACCGCCGCCCAAAGCAAACCCGTTCACCGCTGCGATGACTGGCTTTGGAAACTCTTCGATGAGGTTAAATACCGTCATATGACCTTCTTTGGCTAATTCCGCGCCTTCGGCGCCATTAAAATGAGCAAACTCCTTGATATCAGCGCCGGCCACAAAAGCTTTCTCGCCAGATCCCGTGAGGATCACCACCTTAGTTTCAAAATCGTCTCTTATGCCCTCAAAGGCCGCGCTAATTTCTCCGAGGGTTTGTTTATTTAACGCATTGAGCTGGTTCGGTCTGTTGATGGTAAGAAGAGCAATGCCCTCGTTTTTGGTCAGTGTAATGCACTCCATATTATTTCTGTTTAGGGTTCAATAGTGGTAATACGATGATGAAGGTTGTTCCTTTCTCTGAAGTATCAAATCCAATGGCTCCGCCAAAGCTGTTAACCAAATTCTTGACCAAGGCCAACCCTAGTCCCATGCCCGATGATTTGGTGGTGAAGTTCGGCTCAAAGACCTTATGCTGCGTCTCTTGGGGAATACCCCCGCCATTATCTTGCACGCTAATCATGGCTTTGTCTTTTGCCTTCGCGGCTGTGATCAAGATGTCCGGTTCACGGCCTTCTGGAATGCTCTGAACGGCATTCTTAATCAAATTATGTATGACTCGAGTCCATTGTTCTTTATCCACCCTTGCATGAAGAGGGCCTGTAGAAACAAACCGTATACCTTGATCTAAATATAGAGAGGCAGCCCTATTGGTAAGGTAGCTCACATCTTCGGCGTCTAGGCTGACATCCGGCATTTGTGCAAATCGCGAGAATGCCTCCGCTATATGGCTTAAGCTTTCTATTTCTTCCAGTAGGTTTGTCGTCATGCTGTGGAGTTCCTTCAAATCCTTTTCTCGCTGCATCATTTGCAGGGTGAGTTTCATTGGGGTGAGTGGATTTTTAATTTCATGCGCGACTTGCTGCGCCATCTCTTTCCAAGCGCTCTCACGCTCACTTTGGGCTAATTCCACCGCGGTTTTCTCCAGCTTCTCCACCATGATATTGTACTCCGAGATTAACTCTCCGATTTCATCTTTAAAGCGCCATTCGAGCTTTTCATTGCTCTTGTTTAATCTAAACTCCTTCAAGCGTTCACTTACAGCGCGCATGTTCTTACTGATATAATTGGACAAGAAAAGAGCCATGACAATACCTAAAACGAATAGCGCTATATAGATGAAGGCCAGTCTACGCAAAAAGTTATAATCTTCATCGGGGATGTCATTAGCACTGACCTCGTACGGCACACGCACAATAAATTCAAGCAATCCCGCATCATTGCGTAGCGCTCTGGTACCTATAAGATACGGTGGTTGTTCGGTGATTTTTAATGGCACTTCTTCACCTGGAGCAGCAGCCTCATCAATATATACCGTTGGTGGAAAAACCTTAGGATCATTGGTGTACATCAAACTACCCGCAAGAAGCTTTCCTTCTTTGGAATAGACCCCTATATCTAGTTGGTGCACAGAACTGACCTCAGAAACTTTTTCTGCTAGTAATTTTCTCCATTCTGCCTCACTATACCCTTGCCTATGATAAGCCTCGGTGATGTAGTCGAGGTGATTGACCATAGCATTTTCCTTACGAGTCAATCGGTCGAAATGGTACTGCTTATTTTCTGAACGGAAGTGGTACAAACTAAAGGTCCCGGTCAGTACAAAGGCTACCAGGATAATCAGAAGCATGAATAAAAATGTTCGGACTCGAAGGGTCAAAAAAGTCATGTTCCTAAGTTAGAACATAGACGCGGTATGACCCATCGCCATTCAGCTATTATTTATCTAAGCTGAACTTCTCTTTTATTGGTTTGGTCGGAATAATTACTTTGCCTCCTAGCTTTTCGCTAGATATTTCTCCCGATTTTAATAGTCTCTAAGCCGTTGCGCGAGAGACACTGAATAATTGTATTAGTTCGGCTACACTAATAAATTGCTTCTCCAATAACTTGGATTGCGCCATAATAGTAAGGCGGTTTGTTCATTACAAAATGATAAAGAGGAATCCAAAGCAAGATTCGCAAGACATTATCTGATATAAAATGAGAAGGCCCCAGAAGAATCCAAGGCGGTTCTTTACAGTTTGCTACAGTTGATTAACCCGCTAAGGCATCTGCACCACCCACAATCTCGAGGATTTCGTTTGTAATAGTAGCCTGACGTGCCTTATTGTATTCTAACTTAAGATCGCCTTGCAAGGCCTTAGCATTATCCGTTGCCTTATGCATGGCAGTCATGCGCGCACCGTGTTCGGACGCATTGGCGTCTAATAAAGCCGCAAACAATTGGGTTTTCAAAGAGGTCGGAATCAAATCCTTCAAAATTTCAGACTTGCCCGGCTCGTAGAGATATTCTGTCGTATCCGCAAGACCTACAGATTCGTCCATTGCGATTGGAAGGAATTGTTCCGCTGTTGGTTCTTGTACCGCTGCGTTCTTGAATGAATTATATAGAATAACCACCTTGTCGAACTCTCCGGCCAAGAAGCCATCCATTAATTGCAGGGCTTGTTCTTTTGCACCCTCAAAGGTTATGTCGTCCCAAAGCTCTGTATTACGAGTGCTTAAGCGTGCATCGTGTTTGAACGCTTCGCCGCCTTTCTTTCCGATAGTAGAGAGGGTATAATCCGCTGGATTAGCCTCCATATAACTCTTCGTCTTTTTTACGATGCTTGAATTAAAGCCTCCGCATAGTCCACGATTCGAAGTAATAATCACTAAACGAACCTTATTGCCTTCACGAACCTGCCCGTAGGCATTTTCGCTTGCGTCCAAAGTACCTGAAGCCTTCTGAAGGATTTCAGTCAACTTAGAGGCATAAGGTCTCATCTGAACAATAGCGTCTTGAGCCTTTTTAAGCTTCGCTGCACTTACCATTTTCATGGCAGAAGTAATCTTCATCGTGCTGCCTATAGAAGCAATTCTATTTCTAAGCTCTTTTAAGTTCGCCATAAGACGTTGTTTTCCGACCTAAGCCGTGGTTTACTATTATACTTCGTAATTAGGAAGAACCTCAGCAACTGAAGCTTCAATCGCGTCAATTTCCCCATCAGACCACTTACCCGCGGCGATAGCGATCAATGCATCTTTCTTGTTTGCTTCCATGTACTCGATCAATGCACTTTCAAATGCCTTCACTTGGTTGGTAGGAACTTTGTTTAGTTTTCCTTTAACCCCAACGTAAATAATTGCTACTTGGTGCGCTACAGACATTGGCTGGTTCACACCTTGTTTCAAGATCTCTACGTTACGCTCACCTTTATTGATTACTGCCATGGTCGCAGCATCCAGGTCAGAGCCGAACTTTGCGAATGCTTCTAGCTCACGGTACTGTGCTTGGTCAAGCTTTAATGTACCTGATACTTTCTTCATTGGCTTAATCTGAGCGGAACCCCCTACGCGCGATACTGAGATACCTACATTAATTGCAGGACGTACTCCAGAGTTAAACAAATCCGCTTCCAAGAAGATCTGTCCATCAGTAATTGAAATCACGTTTGTTGGAATGTAAGCTGATACATCGCCCGCCTGTGTTTCGATAATAGGAAGTGCAGTCAACGAACCACCCCCTTTTACTTTTCCTTTTAGGGGTTCAGGAAGGTCATTCATTTGTGCAGCAATAGTATCGTCAGCGATTACCTTGGCAGCACGCTCCAATAATCTTGAGTGCAAGTAAAATACATCTCCTGGATATGCCTCACGGCCTGGAGGACGGCGAAGAAGTAGCGACACCTCGCGGTATGCAACCGCTTGCTTGGAAAGGTCATCGTATATAATTAGCGCCGGGCGACCTGTATCTCGGAAGTACTCCCCAATGGCAGCGCCGGCAAACGGGGCGTAGAACTGCATCGGAGCCGGATCTGAAGCATTTGCTGCCACGATAGTTGTGTACTGTAAGGCGCCTGTATCTTCCAGTGTTTTAGCAATACCGGCAACAGTAGAGCCTTTCTGGCCTACAGCAACGTAGATACAGTATACAGGCTGGCCCGCTTCGAAAAATTCTTTTTGGTTAATAATAGTATCTATGGCAACAGTCGTCTTACCTGTCTGACGGTCACCAATGATCAACTCACGCTGACCACGACCAATAGGAATCATCGCGTCGATAGACTTAATTCCTGTTTGCAAAGGCTCGTTTACCGGCTGACGGAAGATTACCCCGGGGGCCTTGCGCTCTAGTGGCATCTTATGCGTTTCGCCAGCGATATCGCCCTTACCGTCAATAGGGTTGCCTAGAGTATCAACAACACGTCCAACCATTCCTTCACCTACATTGATAGATGCGATAGTGTTTGTGCGTTTTACTGTTGAACCTTCTTTAATGTCGGTTGATGGCGCAAGCAATACAATACCTACGTTATCTTCTTCAAGGTTCAATACGATACCTTTCTGACCGTTTTCAAATTCAACCAACTCACCTGATTGAGCGTTTGTCAAACCGTATGCGCGAGCGATACCATCACCCACTTCCAATACAGTACCTACCTCCTGTAGGCTCGCACCTCCGTCAAATCCGGAAAGTTGTTGCTTAAGAATTGCTGAAATTTCAGCTGGATTTACATCTGCCATGATCCTTTTTTTAGGGTCTTTGTTTTATTGTAATTCTTTGGGTTAGCTCAACATAACATTGCGCAACGTACGGAGCTTACCGGATATAGTATTGTCTAATTCGTATCCCTCCACCTGTAGCTTTAAACCTCCAATTACTGAGGCATCTACGCTTTCTGTAAGTAGGATTTCTTTACCTAGTTGCGCGCCAAGCTTTACTACTAAGTTCTTTTTATCTGCATCATTCAAGACAACGGCGCTTACAACGTGTGCTTCAACGATTCCCTTGTATTGAAGCACATCTTTTTGGAACTTCGCACATACGGAAGCAAGGTGTGCTTCACGGCCGTTATTAGTTAACAACATAACGAAGTCCTCAAACAACGGCGAGAATTTACCGGCAAATATCTCTTTCAAGATGACCTGCTTCTTATCTGCCTTAACAATAGGGCTTCTTAACAACTGCTCTAGCTCTTTAGATTCAACAATTGCCCTGGTCATTGATTGGGCATCATCTTGAGTTTGATCGAGCTTGTTTTGCTCAACCGCCAAATCCAATAGCGCTTTGCTGTATCGTGAAGCTACTCGAGGGTAATTCATTCTGAGTCCTAGTTGAATTTAACGTCGTCAATGATCTTGTCAATCATTTCAGCTTGCTTGTTCGCATCGCTCAATTCTTGACCTAAAACTTTTTCAGCCACCTCAATGCTTAGTGTAGCGGCCTGCTTTTTAAGCTCGGTAACAGCTGCGGTTTTCTCAGCTTCAATAGTTGCTTTTGCTGCGGCAACAGTTTTATCAGCTTCTGCACTTGCTGCTTCCTTCGCCTCTGCAACAATCTTGTTTTTCATGTCACGAGCCTCCTTTAGAATGCGCTCACGCTCTTCGCGTGCTTCTTTCAAAATAGCTTCGTTATCGGATTGCAGCGCTTTCATTTCTTCTCGCGCTTTTTCAGCGGCTTTCAATGCCCCTTCAATAGACTCTTCGCGAGCATTTACCGCATCAAGAATTGGTTTCCACGCATACTTCTTTAATAAGAAGATAAGGGCAACGAAGACCAAGAGCTGCCATATAAATAGGCCAAATGAAAAATCGTGAATTAACTTATCCATATCTTAATAATGTCTAATCAAACTATACTACAAAGATTTAAAAGCAGAGAGCAACCAACCGTTACACTCTGCTTTAATCTTCAATTACTTCGCGAAAAGCGCAGCAAAACCGAAACCTTCGATAAGTGCCGCCGCAATAAGCATTGCTGTTTGAATTTTAGCCGTGGCTTCTGGTTGGCGAGCAATGGCCTCCATTGCTGAACCACCAATTCTACCAATGCCTAAACCAACACCGATGGCACACAAACCAGCACCTATTATTTCAGGGATTTCCATAGTATATATAATTTAATTAATACTCAATATTTAGTGGTGTTCATGATCTTCTACCGCTGAACCAAAGTAGAGCGCTGTTAGCATGGTAAAAATATATGCCTGTAACGCCGCTACTAACACCTCTAACAGCGACAAAACGAGTGTTAGCCCGAAAAAAGCAGGAGCAATCAACCAGCTTCCGAATACGAAAATTAAACCTATGATGCTCATTATTACGACATGGCCTGCCAACATATTGGCATAAAGGCGCATCATTAATGAAAATGGCTTTATAAATAGCCCTAGAATTTCAATAATTGCCATGACCGGCTTCAATATCACGGGTATACCTGGCATCCATAAAATATGTTGCCAATAATGCTTGTTCCCGGAAACCTGCGTAATTATAAAAGTAATTAGCGCGAGACAAAATGTAATCGCAATATTGCCTGTAACGTTAATTCCTAATGGCGTCATACCCACTAAATTCATAAACCATATAAAGAAGAACACCGTAAGCAAATAACTCATATACTTTTTGTAGTGTTTTTCTCCGATGTTTGGGATAGCTATCTCATCGCGTACATAAATAATAATCGGCTCAAGGAAACGCCCCGCCTTTTTTGGTGTTTGGCCGCTTTGGTATGCCTTGGCCACTGCTTTAAAAAGGAAAAACATGAAGCCTGCCATAACCAAAATCATGAATACGTTCTTCGTAATTGAAAAATCAAGAGGCATGATATTAGTTGGATGATGATGTTCATCCATAGATAAGTGGCCTGAAGCGTCGGTTTTGTATATTTTACTGTGATATAACAAGTAGTAATTTCCATCTACCTCTGCTACAGACTCGCCGTGGTGAAATCTAGAAGACGAGAAAACTTTAAGTCCTTCATCAAAAAGAATCACCGGCAATGGGAAACTAACCCCCTTAGTAATAGTGAACTCGTAAGAATCGGCGAGGTGGTGCTCAATGGTTTCCTTTATTTGTGTCTTAACGTCATGACCACCTTCCGAGTCCGTGTGATCATGTGTGTCATGAGCAGCTTCAGCGCGTGAATCGTTGTGATGATTGTGGTCTTGGGCGAATGCAGGAACAGAGAAAATTATCGCGCCTGCCAAGGCTAAAGACACGGAGAGCTTCGAGTATATATTGTGATGCATTTCCTGTTTCAGAAATTTAGACGTCTTGAAAACGATGCGAAATTAACACTTAATCCCTACGCGGGGAAGCAATATTAACTTTTTATTGTCAACAAACCAGCCTAACTAATCACCGCCACTTTAGTATAAATTTATGCTTGAAAAGCAACAAGTTATTTTCACCCTGAAACACTATTCTTTGTTGAGTGTCCGTACCAGTGCAATAGTTTCTGTGGCTGTGGTTACAAAATAGGGAATGAAGAACATCCCAAACTCAATAATAGACATATTATCGTCTTCATTATATAGTGGTTGAAGCACAATGAAAAACACCACAAACTTTAAGCCGCTTAACCCCATAAAAATGAAGCCGAGCTTCTCAGGGTGCTTAAGTCTCAATTTATAAATGATAAAATAGCCTGATACCGCCAAAAATACGTTCACACCATAAGAGAGAAATAACACAGATGAAAAGCCGGAAGAAAGAATCCAACCGTGTACGCAAAAGAGAGCGACGCATATGGAAATCAGTATACTATAGAAATGCTTTTCAAACATCCTTATTACTCTTCTTTTGGAAGAGCGTTTATGAGTTGATACAGGGAAATCCCAACAGCCGCCATCACACAAAGAGCCGTAAAGAGGTTCTTTTCGGATGCATATTTCTCATCTAGGTGCTTGCCCAATTCCGAGCTCAAGTAAATGAGCACAGCCATTTGTACCCCGACAGCACTAAAGCGGAGAAATTTATTTTTAGTCATGAAATAGACAAGTAATTATGCCGTCTTAGAGTTAGCTTCCTCTTCTTTGGACATCTTGCGCATCACGGTATTCATAGATATCGAGCCGTTGAGCTCCGCGCCAGGCTCAACCGAGAGTTTTTCTGTAAGCACCTGACCGTTCAATTTGCCTGTTTGTACAATAGAGAGCATTTGAGCAACCTTTAAGGTGCCCTCTACCCTTCCGGCAATCGATGCGTTTTTGCACTCAGCCTCTCCTTCAATAATCCCTTGCTCCCCAATAACAAGCTTTCCGGCAACTTTTATATTGCCCTTTACCTTTCCATCGATACGAACGTCGCCATCTGATAGCAAATCCCCTTCAATGCTAGTTCCTGCAAGAATTCTATTCGATCCTTGCGAATTTTCATGGTACTTTTTAGCTGTTGACATCATAGTTTCTTAAAGTGTTCAATGTATTCCTTCAGAACCTTGTCGCGGTACACCTTACCGAAATTTGGATTATTGATGTAAAACGCTTCACTTATCGTCTTAGGATAATATTGTTCTAAAGGGCCGCCTAAAGTACTAAAAGTATTCAAATAAACCTTGGCTTTCTCCTTGGTTCTCAAGCCACTAACAATAACAAGCTGGTTAGCTTGATCGTAGAAGATGTTCTGAATCCTTAGGTTGTCGAACTTGAAGTGCTCTTTATTGAAGTCTGCCAAAGCATTTCGAAGGTCGTTTATATTTGAGTTTTCAGCAGGAATAGCAAGAACGAATTTGTGCGGTGCGTTAGGCTGTTCGGGGAAATCTATTTTCTGGACTTTCTGTTCTCCGGAACCCTTAAAGTCTTGTTTCCTTCCTTCGTTCTCGTCCATTAATAGCGCTAACATTTGGGCGGCTACCGTCGATTCTTCGGAATCAGCATAATCCTTCACCACGCCTTTCAAGGCAGCAACGACCTCTTCCTCTTTTTCTTCGGCGCCATAGATAAAGGCTTGCAACATTTGGGCTTTCGCACGCAACGTTGTTTTGGGGTACTGGGCAATAAATTGGTCCAATTGCTTTTGCGCCACCACCAAACTCCATGACTCAAAAGCCGCAAAAGCCGCATCGTAAGCTTCCTGCTCTTCGCGCGGCACCTCTGGCCCCTTCATTTCTCCACGGAGCAAGGCGGCATACGGGCTGTTTGGGTACTCTTTAAGAAGGGTTTCTTTGGTTTTATCTTGGTATTCTGTGTCCAATTGTTCCCCGCGCAACAAATACAGTCCGTAGAGCACCTTAGGGGTTAGTTGGACATAACTCTCAAACTCCTTCAAATAATCCAACCAAGCCAAATCTGCCGCGATCAAATCGCGCAAGCCGTCCTTGTATATAAACCCAAGCTTGGTCTTCGCCGTGGCTTCTCTAATCAAACTTTGGTTATAATCCTCCTGCGAGCGCAGCACGCGCGATAAATAGTACTCTACGGAATTATCATTTGAAGGCAAGGCCACCTCCGTACTATCCGCTCCATCATCCGCGTTCGCAAGATCTACTACTCCACCAAAACCTTGGGCCGGTTTGTCTTTTGTGCGCCAATGGTCTTCAAGTGGTCGGTCGCCCCAAGTACGCTTGAAAGAAGCGAGCCCGCTTGTACGGACCTGGGCATTGAAGAAATACCACTCGCCGCCGCCAATAGCCTGGGGCCCAGCATTTGCCAACAATGCATTTTGCTCGGCGCGCATTTCTGCTAGCTCCGCTCTACGTCGGGCTTCTTCCTCACGCTTTTGTTTCTGCTCAATGAATCGGCCAAATTTCTCGCGCAATGCTGTTTCGCTCATCCCATACATCGCCTGCAAACTATCCTCAAGCGTAACAGTATTGATCGCCAAGACCAATTCGTCTAAGACACTCTTCCTGTGCTGTAGCGTATCCAGCCCGCCATATCCAACCGGCAACACCGCCAAAGCGCTATCGTAATACGCCTGGGCCGGCACAAAATCACGGAAATCAAAGGCCACGCCAGCAAGCGCCAAATAACTCTTTCCCTTCTGCTTCGGATTGTCTACCGAACTCTGAATGCTTTGCACCAGCAACTTCTCGGCCTCCGGGAAGTGCTCCAAATCCAATCTCTTGAGCGCCCACACGTAATAAATCTGATCGCGATAAGTGATGTTCTTATCGTCGCGAAGCATTTTTCCCAAATCCTTCTCAATGACCAAAATATCCTCCATGTGCACATCGAAATTCTCCGCGCGTTTGATCTGCGCCGAGAACGTAATATCATAATCGTCAGGGTGCAATTTCAACACCGCCTCATAGGCAAGCGCACTCTCATATCCCTTTTTCAACAAGGCATAGAGCTGTGCATTTAAATAGGTGAGTCGAACTTTCTGCGCCTTATTTGGGGCCAATTCCGCCGCACTCTCCACCCATTGCTGCGCCTGCTCCCAAGATTTCTTCTGGACGTTCAACGCAGCGATAGTTTTCTGCGCCTCAAAAAGCATCGCCTTGGGCAGTTCCTTGGTATAAATCTCGTCTAAGATCTGCTCCGCCTGGAAGGTATTATCCATGCGAATGTGGGTTTGCGCCGCCAATAATTGGGCCCAAAAAACCTCATCCTCTGCCTTTTCAATGCCACGAAACTGATCCTCGATGTAGGATGTCGCCTCGATGCATTGAATCCATTCATTTTTATAGAACCTTGCCCGCGCAATCAGCAGGTACGCCTTGAACACATAGTCGTTCTTCTGCTCGCCGCGGAATACCATGCTGTGATTTTTGATGGCTTTCACGCTCTTTTCCAAGGCACGGTCCATCTTGGCAAACATTTGTGGCGCCTGCTTTTCATCCGGCCAATAATAGATCGGCAGCAGGGCCTCGAAATCATACTCCTCGGATTTTTCGAACGCGATCAACGCTTCCTTGAGCGCCTCCTCCCCGTTAAAGAATGCGTTATAATGCGCAGTTGTCTCGTGGTACTGGCGGTTAATCCAACGGTCTTTGGTGGTCGAACAGCTCGACAAAACCATGACGAAAAGAAGTAGGGATATGTATTTTCGAAAGTCCATCAAGTGTAATAACGCGTTAAAATTATTTTATTTCACGCCGTGGGAGAAATGCTACGCCCGATATTTGTGACCAACATGGCAAAAAAATCGAAAAATCAGAAACGCGTTCAACGCTGGCGGAACAAATTCCGCTTCGTTATCCTGAACGACGACACCTTCGAAGAGGTAATGACAGTAAAGCTAAGCCCACTAGCAATCTTTACCGGTAGCGTCTTTACTATTCTGTTTACCATTGCGGTCACCACCGTGGTCATTGCCTACACGCCGCTAAAGGAGATGATACCTGGATATGCCTCTTCAAAATTGCGCCGTGAATCAATCAACTTGGCACTCAAAGCCGACAGCTTGGAAGCCTC
>Ga0160423_10001108_pt1 | contig 22518 bp, 17 predicted proteins | sample CRUFie14St8metaG_FD_108191 | JGI IMG/M metagenome (GOLD analysis project Ga0160423, IMG submission 108191) | Marine microbial communities from the Costa Rica Dome - CRUD Field 142mm St8 metaG | ecosystem: Environmental > Aquatic > Marine > Oceanic > Photic zone | place: Costa Rica: the Eastern...
CTGACTGTTTGGCCAACAGTCGCCAGCCCTGTGCTGGCTTGCTTTGTCCTGTCCTGTTTGCGCCACAGCTTGCGCATACGGGCATTTCTGCTTTGTTTTTACGTTTTTTCTGCAGGCGGGGGCACCCCCCCCCACGGGGGTAAGCCGGTCGCGCGCATCATGTGCTGACCATCTCAACGCGCGACCCATTTTCGAAGTTTGGCTAGCGTTTATATCGAGGTAAGGTTTTGCGGAGTTCTACGTAATCGCAGGCATCCGGCCACAAATTATGTATGTATTTCCCAGGAAAGACAGATGGCGGTGAAATTGGCGGGGTCGTGTCCACGGATGCAGGAGGCGTTTGCGTTAGGGAGGGAGTGTGGTGCGGTGTATGCGGTGATGTGGGAAGCGGCGTGGCATGACAACCGAGGGGAGTTTGGGGGTACGACGCAGATGAGCCATAAGGCGTTGTCGGAGATATGCGGGATGTCGAGCAAGACGGTGATTAAGGCGGTGGATTTATTGATGGATGACGGTTTGATCAGTTGTGAGGGGATGACGTACAGCTGGGGTGGTGGGAGTCAGAAACGGATTTATCGGGTAACGCATCCGGATTCGTTAGAAGCGCAGCGTGCAGCGATTGAGACGATGGGTGAGGGGTTATTGCCGAGTGACAGGGCCAGGGCAAAGCGTGGGGAGAAGAGGGAAGTTGAGTACGCTTTGGCGTGCGAGGACTTGTAGTTGGTCGCTTGGTCGTGGTCGACTGAGTCTTTGCAGGAGGGGTCTTTTGACCTCTCTGAAATTGCGTCAGACTGTTGGCGTGTTGACGTCAATGTCATGCCTTATCTGACAAACAACCAGCGAATGGACCTGGGTCTTGAGGGTGCCTGCTGTGTGAAGGAGGAGACGTTGGAGAAGAAGAAGCCTGAGGGGTATTACGTCGAAGGGGCCGTAGAGAAAACGAAACCTGCTGGTAAAAAGGCAAAGAAGGCGAAGACTGAAGAGTGAAGGAACTTTGGGAGCCGTTACCGCCAGCGTTGCGGGATAGCTTTCCCAACTTCAGTTGTTATCTGCTGAGGGAGTTGGGGTTGGCCGATACGCCAACCCGTCAGCAGATTGCTGTTTGTGACTGGATGCAGAACGGACCGGATAAGTCGTTGACGGTGGCGTTTCGTGGATTGGGCAAGTCAATCCTTGCGTCGTTCTATGCGTTGTGGCGGCTGAGGGTCGACCCGTCAGAAAAGATCTTGGTGGTGTCGGCTACGGCCGTGAAGAGCACTGACTTTTCGTCGTTCATGCTGCGATGCATTGGCGAGGTCGACATCCTGCAGTGCTTGATGCCAGGGCCAAGTAATCGGTTTAGCAACGTTGCGTTTGACGTTGGGCCGACAACTGTCGAGCAAAGTCCGTCGGTCCGCTCAATGGGCGTGATGGGTCAGACGACTGGCCAGCGTTGCACCTGCGCAATCCTGGACGATGTCGAAACACTTGCAAACGTCATCACGCAGCTCAAACAAGAGCGGGTGGCGCACGCGGTCGAAGAGATTCAGTCGATCATCAAGCCCGATGAAGGGCAGCTGCTGCCGCGCAAGATCCTGTATTTAGGTACGCCTCACGTTGAGACGTCGATCTATCTACGTCTTGTTAGGGAAAGGGATTACGTCGCACGGTATTGGCCGGCGTTGTATCCCAAAGAACTGGACAGCTACGAGGGCAACCTGGATCCAGTCATCCAGCAGGAGGTGCTGGAGGATCCGTCGCTTGTTGGTGAGCCGACAGACCCAGAGCGCTTTGCGCATGAGGACTTGCTGCAACGCAAAGCGTCGATGACAAAGGCGTCGTTTGAGCTGCAGTTCATGCTCAACACGCGCCTGGCCACGTTGGATAAGTTCCCGATCAGGCTTGGCGACCTGATGGTGATGGACATCGACGGCACTGCACTGCCGGAGACTGTCGTCTGGTCAAATCAGCCTGATGTGCGTCTGCAGGACTTGGTCTGCGTCGGCATGGGTGCTGACCGGCACTACCACCGGCCGATCTTCTACAGCGGCTGGATTCCAAGGGATGAACACTGGCGGTGTTGCCTGGCAATTGACCCTGCAGGCCGCGGCCGTGATGAATTGGCCTGGGCCGTTATGGCAGAGCTCAATGGCAACTTGTTCTTGTTGGAATCAGGCGGCAGCACGCTCGGTTATGCCGATGAGGTGCTGCAGCACCTGGCTCGGGTCGCGAAGAAATGGGACGTTAATCAGGTCGTTGCTGAAAGCAATATGGGGGATGGAATGTTCTCTGCATTGCTTAAGCCGCACCTGATACGGGAACACCCCGTCGCGATAGAAGAAGTGCGGCACTCCATGCGGAAGGAGGAACGGCTCTGTGACACACTCGGCCCCCTGATCCAGCAGCACCGGGTAGTGGTGACAAATCGGGTCATCAAACAGGACTACCGACTCCTGGAAGAAGATCCCGAGCGTGGACATACTCGCTCCCTGCTTTTCCAGCTCAGCCGCCTGCAAGCAATGAAGGGGTGTTTGGATTTTGACGACCGTATTGACGCCATGAGCATCGCGGCTGGTTTTTTCGTCGATTCCGCTGCGCAAGACCAGGACCGCGCCCGCCAGCACCGCCAGGACCAACTGCAGCAGGAGAGTTATGAGGCTTGGATGGATGAAACTGGCGCTGCCATTGACGCGTTGGCGTTGGGATGGCGGCCTAAGCGAGGTGCGAAATCCCATGGTGGTGTCAGCCAGCTTCGCGTTTGATGGACACGACCTTGTCTTCCATCTGAGAAAAGTCGAGCTTTCCAGCCAACTTGCGCAGCGTGCTGCCTTCCTGCGCAACAGCTGTGACGTTGTTCTGCTTTAGCAACTGCATTGCCTCTGCTCTGGCTTTGCGGTCGCCATTTCTCAGGTCTTCTAGTACCTGTGAAACAACCTCTTCGTGAATCTCTGCAAGTTGTTCCTGTAGATCAGCCATGACTACAGAGTCGTAGAACTTGGCCCCACTATGGCGGCCAAGCTATACGCCAGGCTAGTTACTGGGTACGCTAATAACGTCTACTGCACTGCAGAGTGGGTTACGGACCTTCTATTGATCGCAACTTGGTTGCTGAAATGGCAATCAAGTTTCCAGATCAAGCGCCGTCGCTTGAGATGGAAGAGAAAGAAGTGTGGTTCCGCGCAGGGCAGGCATCTGTTGTGCGTTGGCTCGCTCAACGTTGCGATGACCAAGAACACAACATGACGTTGGAGGAGGTTGCCTGATGTGCTTTGGAGGAAGTCGGGCAACGATTACTCAGCCTGACTACAACGCATACAACAAAGAATTTGAGCTGCAGAAGTCAGCCATCGAGCGGTCGATGGATTCTGGCTTGGATATGAAGCAGCAGGAATTGACTGCGTCGTTGCGTAGCAAGAACACAGCACTTGATCGACTTAACGAGCAGATCAAGTTGCAGGCAGATAACACCAACGCGCAGGCAATGCGCCTTAGTCAAATCATTGGGACGCCACCGCCTGAAAAGGCAGCACAACCGCCAAAAATTGGCTCTGATGCACGCAACCTGGGCACCAAGCGTGGCAAGGCTGCGTTGCGTATTGCCCGAGCCAAAAACCCAACCAAGTCAGCCAGCGGTTCTGGCTTGAACATCACCACCACTGCTGTTTAGGAGTCTGACCATGTGCATAGGAGCCAAAACCCCAAACATCGTCTACCAGGGGCCAAGTCAAGCCGACATCGACCGCAACCGCGCGTCGTTGGATAAGTACCAGTCAGACATGGCGCAACAGCAGGCGGCATTTGAGACGCAACTGCAAGCGCAAATTGACGCGGCAAATAAAGAGACTGCTGCGTTGGAAAAGAAATTCCAAAACCAGGCAGCAGCAACCGCGGCCGCTTCAGCGGCACAGCAAACGTCTACTTACGCAACGACAGCAACGCAGACTGAAACACCGGCTAATGCACAAACAACTGCTGCTATTGCGAAAAAACGCAAGCCACGGCAGAACCTGAAGATTGCCCGTAATGCCTTGCCTGCGCAAAGCGGCGCTGGCCTCAACATCGGAGTCTGATTATGTGTGCAGGCAACGTTTTTAAGCCAATTAACAACCTTGTCGAAGATGTGTCTGGCGCGAGAGCCAGGCGTAAGGCAAGGCGTAAGCAGGAGGAAGCCGATCGCAAAGCACGCGAGCGGCAGGCTGAGCTGGATCGTTTGGCACGCGAACGCGAAGCCGCAGCAGCGCAACAGCGTGCAGAAATGCAGGCATTGCGTCGGCAGCAGGCAGAACAACAGCGAGCGCAGGACACCAAGGTTGCTGGCTTGAGGGCACAGCAAGCAGAAACGTTGGCTGGCATCGACGCGCGGGGCACGGCTGTGACCCAGTCGCTGCAAGTATTGGCACGACAGCGGTCAAAGCAGGCGCCAACAGCAGCGCAAACCACTCGGACACAAACAACGCGTGGCGCAAAAACCACGACGGCTGGACTGCGCATGGGCTCTCGACGCTCAGGTGCAGGCGCAGGCACAAACCTTTCGGTGTAATTAATGGAATCAGCTGAACAGTGCTACCGCCGGTTGCAAAGCGACCGTGATCACTACCTCGATCGTGCGCGGGTATCGGCTCGGCTAACGATTCCGTATCTAATTCCAGAGACCAACGAGCCAACGGCACAGACCAAAGAGTCGTATGCCGTGCCTTGGAATGGCATCGGTGCTCGCGGTGTGCTCAACCTTGCGTCGCGCATGTTGCTGGCATTATTGCCGCCAACGCAGCAGTTCTTTCGGTTCTCGCTTGACGAGGCTGAAATGGCTCGGCAAGGCGTAGCGCCGGAAGACAAGTCGCAGATCGAGGAAGCATTAAGCCGCGTTGAGCGACTGGTGCTGCGGGAGATTGAGGCCAGCAACGATCGCGTGGTGTTCCACGAAGCGTTGCTGCATCTAATCGTTGGCGGCAACGCCCTGCTGTACGTCTCGTCAGAAGGGCTGCAGGTGTTTCACCTCAACCGCTACGTCTGTTCACGCGACCCCATGGGCAACCCGCTCAAGGTGGTGACATGCGAGCAGCTTGAGATCAGCCAGTTGCCCGACAACGTCAAACAGCTTTGCTACGAGGAAGACAACGAGCTCAAAGGAATTATTGATCGCGATTACGACGTCAAAGGCGATCAAAAGACAGTCAAGCTCTACACCTACGTCCGGTGGGAACACGACACGGTCCACTGGCACCAGGAGGTCAAAGGCAAGATTGTGCCTGGCACCGAGGGCCGTTCGCCTAAAGCGGTGAGCCCATGGCTGCCATTGCGCATGACTCGCGTTGCTGGCGCCCCTTATGGCGTTGGATACGTCGAGTCAGCGGCTATTGCTGACCTGCAAACCGTTGAAGCGTTGTGCCAAGCGATTGCAGAAGGCAGCCTGGCCAGCAGCAAAGTGCTGTTTCTGGTCAAGCCAAGCGGCGTTACCAAAGCGGCAGATCTGGCGCGTGCGCCTAACGGTGCCTTTGTTACAGGCGATCCCAACGACGTGTTGGCGTTGCAGGTCCAGAAATCAACGGATCTCAGCGTTGCCATGCAAGGCAAGCAGCAAATTGAGCAACGGTTGGCCCAAGCGTTCATGCTGGCCGACATGCGCGACGCGGAACGCGTCACTGCAGAAGAGGTGCGCTTGTCTGCACTGCAAATTGAAAACTCGCTGGGTTCGATTTACAGCATCCTTACAACTGAGTTTCAAGTGCCTTACGTCGCACGCAAGCTCGACATCCTGACCCGTGCAGGCAAGGTTCCGAAGATGGATGACTCACTGGTTAAGCCAGTAATGACAGTGGGTTTGGCGGCAGTCGGCCGCGGCAACGATCTGGAACAGCTTGTTCGTTTTACCAACACTCTGGGCCAAACCATCGGCCCAGAAGGCATGGCGCAATTCGTGAAGCCAACAGAGCTGATCAAGCGCCTTGCCTACAGCATGGGCATCGACATTCTCGGACTCGTCAAGAGCGAGGAAGAGTTGGTGATAGAAGCCCAGCAACAACAGCAGCTTGCACTTGCCCAACAAGCAATGCAGGCCGGCATGGCAGACCCACAAAAACTCGCCAATGCCGCGGCCATGTCGCAAGAGATGGCACCCGATCAACAACCTATTGACCAGTAATGACCACGACCCCCGGAAACAGCCCGCAACTCTCCGCGCCTGAAGCCGCAACAGACGGCATGGTGGCGCCTGGCCAGGAAAACATCCTGGAGGATTTCATTGCTGAACAACAGCAAGAGCAGGAGCCTGAGCTACTTGCAGGCAAGTTCCGCAATCAAGAGGAACTGCTTAAGGGCTACGAAGAGCTGCAGAGAAAAATGGGCCAGCAGTCCGACCAGGCTGCCGACCCAAACCCATCTCCTCAAATTCAGAGTTACACAACTGAGCAGGCTGTCCAGATCTATGGCAAAGAAGCCGTAGACACCCTGCAGGAGAAGGGAATTGACCTTGGCAGCCTGATGTATAAAGCCGATTCAGGCGAAGACATCAGCGGCAGTTACGACGACTTGGCGGCAGCGTTCAACGTTCCGCGGCAAGTGGTTGAAAACTATGTGGAAAAAGCTCAGGCCGGCGAGGTCGCAGAAGCGCCGACGCTCACGGTGGCAGACGAGGCTGAGCTCAAAGACATGGTTGGTGGTGACGACGCCTTTACGCAACTGAGTGAATGGGCGCAGGACAACTTGGATGCGGCCGAGCTGGACGCTTACAACGAGGTTGTCGACACCAACAACAAAGAAGCCATTACATGGGCCTTGAAGGCAATGATGGCCCGCAGAGCGGCGCCTGGGGCCGTTGTAGAGCCAAAGCTCTACGGAGGCGGTGACGTTGCACAGGAAACCCGCTTTGAAAGCCAGCAACAAGTGCTGGATGCAATGAACAAACGCAATGAGCGTGGGCAGCGTCTGTACGACGTTGACTCTGCTTATCGCAAAAACGTTGAAAGACTATTGGCAGCTAGCGACGTTTTTTAGTAATTTCGTCAATAAGAACGCACCCGAAGTTGCAGGCCCTTTGCGAAGGACAACCTGCAGGTGATGGGAGGGGCGCTTACCGCAAACTTCTACTTCTGAGCCGTTATGGCTAATCCCGTTCTTTCACGCTCGGGTCAGGTAAAAGGCGTAGCAGCCACTTGGGGTGCTGGTGCTTCTGGCCTAGATGCAGACCGCGCGTTGATGCTCAAACTGGGTGCCGCTGAGGTGCTCGACAGCTTTGAGCGCACCACGGTATTCAAAGGCAAAACCCGCGAAAGAAACATTCGCGGAGGCAAAAGTGTAGCCTTCCCAATCACAGGACGTTTGGGTGCTTATTACCATCAACCGGGCACCGCAATTACCGGGGGTAATAATGATCCTAGCGACCTGAATGAGCGTGTAATTTCGCTCGACGCTCTCATGATCGCCGATGTGTCGATCCTGGAAGTTGACGAGCTTATGTCTTATTTTGATGTAAGGCAAATTTATACGCAAGAATTAGGAAGGGCCTTAGCCACCGAATACGACAAGCGTGTTGCACGAATGGTTTTTGCGGCTGCAAGTAACACTACGCAGCCTCTAGCTAAGACCATTAACGCCCACAAAACAGGCAACAGCCTGACCCTGGGTACTGACTACACCGGATCTAGCGCAACCCGTCAGGCCAAAGGTGACGCTCTGGTCAACGCGATCTTTGACGCTCGCGTGGCGTTTGAGGAAAAGGACGTGCCAATTGATGGCATGTGTGGCGTCTTCACTCCTGAAGATTACTTCCTTATTTCTCAATCAAGCCGTGCAATCAACGCCGACTTCAACGGCGGCGGCGGCGGTAACGGCACCATCGCCACCGGCCAAACTCTGCAAGTGGCAGGCATCCCCATCCTGATGTCTAACCACGTCACGCAGCCGGCCTACACCGCAATTGCTGGTGATCACAACGCTGATTACGCGCAAGACCTGAGCAAGTGCAAGGGCCTCATCTTCAATAAAGAAGCTGTTGGCGTTCTGACTCTGCTGTCTCCTGGACTGCAGATGACCGGACCTGAGTACAAGGTTCAGTACCAATCGGAATTGTTGGTCGCGAGGCAAGCAATCGGGATGGGTCAACTTCGTGCGGAATGTGCTTGCAAAATCGTCATTCCTTGAGCAATCTGGGACTGCTTCCTCACACGTTGCAGAAAAGAGGGGCCACTACTGGCCCCTTTTTTTATGACGTAGCAGAATGAGCTCTACAAGCCTGTAGTAGTCGAATGGGTACAGCCAATCAAGCGGTTACTCCAGGCAGAACAACGCTGCTAGACGCCGTCAACGTCTTGCTGGAGAACATCGGCGAGCAGCCGGTCAACACGCTGGGCAACCAGCAGATCATGGATGCGCGCATTGCAGAGCGCACCCTGCTGGAGTTTCACAAGGACGGGCAGGTCAAGGGTTGGAGCTGGAACTCAGAGTTTGACTACCAATTCAACCGGGACTCCACCACCAAGCAGATCAAGGTGCCCGAAAGCGTGGTGCGCTTTTCGATGGATCCTTATGACTACGCCGGGCGTTTTCAGCTACGCGGTCAAGTTGTGTACGACCGCGAAAACAAGACAACGCTGTTGGGTGATGACATTCCCCACCTGCACGCAGACGTCATCTTCTTACTGCCCTGGGATGAAACACCTGAGGCGTACAACCGATGGGTGACGATCAGGTCGGCGCGTGTGTTCTCCAACCGCGTGCTGGGTTCTGACGCTCTCTACAAGTACACAGCGGAAGACGAGCAAGCCGCAAAGGCAACGCTTGAGCGGATGGAGTCCCAGGTTGAGCAGGCCAACATGCTCACCGATGGGCGCAACTACAACCCGTTCCCGACGTTTGCCCCGGCCAGTGGGTTGGCTACGCGTCGTATCAGTGCTGGGTTGCGCCTCTGATGTCACTTGTCTCTTACGCCATTCCAAACCTTGCGCAGGGCATTTCGCAGCAGCCTGATGCGCAGCGTGATCCAACCCAGGGTGAGATTCAGATCAACGGTATGTCGTCGATCCTGGAGGGACTGCGCAAACGGGACTGCAGCGAAACCATTGCGTTGGTGTCGAACACCGACTTTGGCGACGCGTTTATCCACAGCATCCTGCGTGACAACGTCGAGGAGTATCTCGCCGTTATTACGTCTACGGGCATCCAGGTGTTTGACCTGGATGGCATCGCGCAAACCGTCAACGCTCCAGGCGGCTACAGCTATCTGAGTTCAGTTACCAATCCTCGTAGTCACGTTCGGGCAGTGACAATTGCTGATTTCACCTTCATCAGCAACACCAAAACGGCGCCTGCCATGAATACGGCAACGGCGCCTGCGACAGCGCGACCGGCTGCGCATGAGGCGTTGATCTGGGTACGCGCTGCCAACTACGGCCAGAGCTATACGGTCAACATCAACGGCACGCAAGCAACAGTGCAGACGGCCGTTGCCCCTGTGGTGACTAACGGCAGCACGGTCACAGAGAACCGCATCAGTTCTGCGGAGATCGCGCAAAACCTAATTACTGGCCTGGGTTCTATCTCAGGTGTGACGTTGGCGCGCAATGGCTCAGTCATCCACGTCACGTCTAACAGCGCTATCACCATTAGCGCCACTGACGCTCGGGCCAACGCTGACATCACGGCAATTCTGAGTCAGGTCCAGGCGTTCACAGAGCTGCCAACGATTGCGCCGCAGGGCTATCAGGTCGAGATTACGGGCGACCCTGGCAATAATTTTGACGGTTATTACGTCGAGTTCACGCCCAACAGCGGGACGTTTGGCGAAGGCACCTGGAGTGAAACCGTCAGTCCTGGCGTTGAGTATCAGATCAACAACACGACAATGCCTCACCTTTTGGTGCGGCTGCCAAACGGGAACTTTCATTTCGGGCCAGCTGATGGCTCAACGCAAGGCGGCATCACAATTCCGTCCTGGGGCAACCGAGTCGCTGGTGACTACATCACGTCGCCAGATCCCAGTTTTATTGGCAATCCAATCAACGACATCTTTATCTACAAAAACCGGCTGGGCTTTCTTGCAGATGAAAACGTCATCCTTAGCCGTGTCCGCGAGTTCTATGAGTTTTTCCCGGAAACAGTCACAACAGTCTTGGATACTGATCCTATTGATGTTGTGGCTAGCAATAACCGGGTATCCGTTCTCCGGTATGCAGTCCCGTACCAAGACGAACTTATCCTCTTCTCGCCGCAGTATCAGTTTCGTTTCAACTCGGCAGAAACCGTACTGACGCCGGCTACAGCACAGATCACTGTGTTAACTCAGTTTGAGGTTGACGTTGACGTCAGGCCTCAGCTTGCCGGTGGCGGCATTGTGTTTTGCCAGGCAAACGGCGATTTCACGCAGTTTCGAGAATTTAGTGTCCGGGGTGCTGGTACGGCGCTGACAGCAGACGCGCAGGACCTTACTGGATACGTTTCGGCGTTTGTGCCCAGCAATGTTTTCAAGCTGACCGTCAACGACACCAGCAACGCCGTGTTTGCGTTAAGTGGCGAGACTGGCCATCAGGACAGGATTTACGTCTACAAATACTTCATACGCAACGCAGGCCAAGGTGCAGAGCGTGCGCAGTCGAGCTGGAGCTATTGGGAGCTAGAGGCCGCAGACGAAATCTTGCAAGTGCTGTGCATTAGGGAGACATTGTTCTGCCTTGTCCGGTATGGCACCAAGGTCTACCTAGAAAAAATTCCTGTTCAGGACAGGTCGCCTGAGCCACCAACAAATGCGCCGTATCCGCTGCTGTTGGATCGACGCGTGTCGACAACAACTGAAACGCCAGCATCAATGCGCGTTTCTGCAGGCACATACAACAGCAACACCAACACAACGACGTGGACGCTGCCGTTTACGGCTACCAGCACAGTGCAGGCCTGGTCTGGCTACAGCACTACAGGCAACGGTGGCGTGTTGCTCGCCTACATCACCAGCGGAACGTCAATTAGCGCTAATGGCGATTGGTCAAGTCAGCCGGTGTATTTCGGCGTGCCATACAACTTCCGCTACAGATTCACGCGCTTCAAACTCTACAAAGAGATTGGCGGGGGTAAGGCGGCCGCAAACGTTGAACGCACGCAAGTTCGTAACGCAAAACTTCGCTATCACGAAACAGCTTTTTTCAAAATTCACGTCATTCCAGAAGGCCGAGATACCGGTGTTTATACGTTCGATGCAACGATTCTTGGCAGTCGTAATTCAGCCCTAGGTTCAGCGCAGCCAAACGGTTACAGCACCGATGACAACCGCTTTTACGAAGGTGTGTTCAACATCCCAATCATGAGCCGAGGTGAAAGGTGCATGGTCGAGATTCAGAACGACACGCCGCACCCCTGCAAGTTTTCGACGTGTGAGTGGATTGCACTGCTCACTGGCAAGGCAAGAGGGCTGCGATGAGGTGGATTAAGGCAACCGAACAGCGAGCTATTGAGGTCGGGATAAACCTGCGCCAGCAGGACATGACGGAGGTGTTGCTGAGCGACGGCATGGCCCCTGTAGAGGCCTGCATGATGAGCTACCGCAACAGCAGCGTGGTACAAGCCATTGAGGGCGACAGCGGCCGTTGCGTGGCTCTCACAGGCATCACTGGCAATCGCATCTGGCTGCTGGGCACAGAAGAGCTAGTCGCTACGAAGAGCCATCGTCTACAGCTGTGTAGACATGGTGGAGAATGGGTCAAGTTTTGCCTTGATTCCGCAGGTGGTTACTTAGAGAATATGGTTTATTCAAAGAACAAAAGGTCCATTCGATGGTTGAAACATTTGGGTTTCACCGTCGCGCAACCTGAGCCCTATGGGCCAGGACTTGCGTTGTTCTGTCCATTTTGGAGGTACGCGTAATGGTTTTAGACCCACTATCTATTGGCTTTGGCGCTGCTAGCGCAGGCCTTGGGGTGCTGCAAAGCGTTGCCAACTTTGGTGCTCAAAAGCAAGACTATGTAAATAAGCAGGCTTTTGCTGACGCCAATTCTGAATTTGCGGCATATCAAGCAACCATAAATAAAGAGGTCAGCGACTTAAACAAGCAATACACCTTTTGGGGTCAGACGCTGGATTACGGCCAGAAGATGATCCACGCTAACTCCCTGCGCAATGTGGAGTTGATGAAGTCCATATCACAAGCAGAGGTTGTGCGGGATACGCGTGCCACTGCAGGCTCATCGTTTGTGCTGGATTCAGAGGCTATTGGGCAGGCATACGCAGAAGCGTCAATGCAAGATTCAGTTGCGTTGCAGCAATATCAATGGCGGTCACTACAGGCGCGAGCGTCGGTTCAGGCGCGAGGTACTGCTGGTAAAAGCATTGATCGCATTGTTAATAATTACGCGAGGCAAGAGGGCGATTATCAAACTATTCAACGCCTCAATCAAGGCCTGCGTGAGCGTCAATACGATCGCAGTCAAACAGCGCGCATCGCTAAATACATAAGCCAATACAACAGCCAGCAGTATTACGAGCAGGCAGATGTATTTGATCCAATCGCACCATTCCCGCCATTGCCAACAATGATGCTGCCGCCTGCGCCGTCAATGAGAGGGGGCGGGCCGAGTGCTGGCGCGGCAATTCTTAGCGGCGCCGGAGCTGTCCTAGGTGGCATTAATGCAGCCTACGGGATGCAAGCTCAAATTGACAAAATTACAGCGCCAACGCCAGCTGGAGGGCCCAACTGATGACACAACTTCCACTTGGTCAAATTCGTCCTGCAGCGCAACCAGTTTCTGCATTTTTTCAGCCAGGCAAAGCGAATGTTGCTGCAGCGACAGCTCAGCCTGCGGTGCCTGGCGTATCGCAAATTTCCACGATTCAACAACGTGGTGGCATTAATGTTCAGGGATATAACTCGTTTCAGCAGCTAGCAGAATCGCTGCAGCCTTTTATCAAAGAATCATTGACCTTGGGCAAGAACATGGCTCTGAGCTATGTCAAAGATCAAGTCAACGAAGGCATGAGAAAAGAGGCGCAAAATCAGCTTGCCTTGGCATCTATAAACCTGCAAACAGATCTTGAAAACGGGGCAAGGGATGCAGCAACAGAAACAGTACAGCTTTACAGAGAAGACCCTGAGGCTGGCGAGCTTTTGCGTTTGTCAAACCCTTATCAGGAAGTAGGGGCTCGCAGAGTAAGAGCACTGCGCTTGAAGGGTGAAATACAGTCAACAATAATGAATCAGCTGACAGGGAGTAATGGCGCGCGCTTGTCATTGATTGCGCCTGGCAGCCCAGAACTAAAAAAAGAACAACTTGACGCTATGCGTACTTTATACGCAAAGTATGGATTTACAGGAAACGAACCTGAGGTTTTGAAGTATGTAACTCCAAAAGTAAATGAGGTAGGAGATAAATTCACTGAGGAGCACAGAAAACTTTGGGCAGATCAAACCGAAGTAACGGCAACAGAGGGGGCGGTGTCAAACGTGCTTGCCGAAATGAAAAACTTCGCCGCCAACGGTATTCAGTTTTCTGATCAAACAGTCACTAAAGGGATGCCTGCGTTCGGAATGGTTGGCGGGATGAGACTAACGGAAATTATCGACAACCATACAAGCCTTGTCGCGTCGCCAAAAGCGAGAGCAAGACTAATTAAAAAAATTCGGGAAGAATTAATGGGCGTAGCAACTACGCCGTATGAGCAGCAGTTAATTAAAAACATTCGTGTCGGCAACCCAGCTGTTCCTTACGGGCAAAGGCCAAGTCTTTATGCCGCCGAGCCATTCACAAGCTCAGAGCAAATGGTTGAAGGAATGGAATTACGGCAGCGAGCAGCAGCATTTGGTGTTTATCAAGATCCAAACAGCCCTTACCTGGATTACGAAGAAAACGGAGTCTTGCAACCAGGCGTAGGCCGATTAATGCCTACAGATCCAAGGTATCCAGCGGCGATTCAAAGGCTGCAAAATTACTTAGAACAAAACAATGTGCCTGGTGCAGAAAAAGTTCTAAATGACATTATTAAACAGCGCGGGGAGTTGATTAGGACTATCGAGCCGCCAAGGGTAGGCGCAGCTGAGGTCAAATCTGCCGAGTTTGGCGCCATGCCGGCAGAGAATTTTGCGCCTGATCAGATTGCTGCTCGTTTGCAGGAAGCGCGACAGTACGCACAGCAAAATGCAAACGACCCGATTAAGCAGCAAGAATTGTTTGATAAACAGGAAGCTGTCATTAACAGAAGGGCTCAAGAATACTTGAACATCACAAACAATGTTACGCCTGCCGTTGAGGCGTCGTTAAGCGTGTTTTATGACGACGAAGCCGTAAAGGCCATTTTGAAACCAAGCGGAGTTAGCAGCTTGAAGCAAAAGCTGACGGAATTGGGCTCAGGAAATTATCAACAAGCACTTACTGAGTTTCAAACAGAAGCAGACGTTCGACGAATGGTGCTGCAAGTCAATAACGACATGCGGCAGGCGGCGCGTTCAGCAATACTCAAAGCCGGCCCTGGTGATGATTTGCGAGCAAAGGGGCAAGAGGGAATTCTTGAATACCTTGATAGCTCAAAATTTCAATCTCGTCTTGAGCCTTTTAAGCCAAAGCCGGTGCCGCCACCGCCTAAGCCTGGGACCATGCCCGCGGAAGCTAAAAACCTGTCAGATGCACAGGTTATGGATTATCCGAACAACCCAACAATGCGAGGGGAATGGGTCGTCCAAGAGCTGAAAAACAGAGGCGAAGCAGGCGATAGCAGCGGCTACAGCCAAGAGTTTGTGGACCTAGCCAGGCGGTCAAAGGTGAGTCCAGCTCGCTTGTTGTACGAGCACATTGATCGGCATTACTCGCATTTTGATCCAAATAGCAAGTATCGGATTATTTTGCGGCAAGATATTAAGAGGCAAAAAGAGGCGCAGACGGTCAGCTACAACCAGCCGTTGTTTAACTACGACGGTTACAAGGTGACTGACACGCCTGTCAACACCAGCAAGCCAGGCGGGTGGCTGGCAGGAATGCTGTTTGCGGGGTATATGACACCAGACGATCGCAAGATGTTGCGTGATTACGCAGAGCAAATGCGGCGGCTCGGCACGCCAGCTGCCATCGAAGAACTTAAAAAAATGAATATCCGTTATCGCAACTACGGCATGGCCTTTCCCCTCGCTTAAACACCATGACTAAATTCAATTTCGAACTGCCGGAAGGCGCAACTACAGACGTCACTGAAGAGGGGCAGGCCGTCAAGGCACGGATTCCTGGCAATTTGCTTACAAGACAGGAAAAAGAAGCTGCGACAGAAAAAGATGCTCCGCCTGTTGTAAAGCAACTCAACCAATTCATCAACATGGCGACTTCGCCAGATGTCTTGGTTGGCGGCATTGTTAAACCATGGAACGCAGTCACAAATCTCGGCAACGCTATTGGCGATTTAGTACAGGGCAAGGCGGTAGATGTCAGCGACAACTACTTAGCTGTATCTGACGAGACTGCAAGAAAATACAACCCTATTCGCGCAATTACAGGAGACCGTGAGGTAACTCCTGCCGATGAAGCTGGTATTTCATTCGGCGGTGAATTTATGGGCGAAGGCATTGGCCTGGTTACCGGCGTGACTGCACTTAAACAGCTGTCCAGGCTTCGTCATTTGCCTGCAGCTACACGGATGATTCAAACCGTGCAGAAGTCAAAGGCTGCACGCCAAGCTCTTGTCGCGTACAAAAACTCACCAGCTGGCGTAAAAGGTGCGATCGGCATTGGCAGTGAAGGGGTCAAAGCAGTAGCAGCGTCCGCGCCAGCAGCTGTCTTTATTGATCCGCGCGAAGGCAACTTCATGAACTTTGGCGACCTGTTTGGCCTTGAGTTGCCAGGTCGCATTGACGGCAGTGAGAGCTACGCCGACGCGTTTATGAGTTCGACGTTTGCCAACACAATTACAGGCCCTCTTTCAGTCGTTGGTGCTGGCGGGTTTATCAATGTCATTAAGGACAACATTGCAGCAGGGTACGGATTAAAGGCCAGGCCGTACTCAACGCAGCGGTTTCTTGACGATCTTGCAAGTACACAACTCGACCCGTACCTGCCGCAAGTCCCTAGAAACTTGTTGCCTCCTGGGCGCTCACCAGTCACGCCGCCTGACTCGGCTATCAGCCGGGCTATTGAAGAGACCACGCAGATCCAGCAGGTAGAGCAGCAGCGGGCACGTCTGCAGGACATGGGTGTTGTTGAGCAAGGCCCAGGTGGACAGCTTGAACTTGCAATGCCAGGGGTCGTCAACCCTGAAACCAAGCTGCAAATTCGCCAGCTGCAAATGCAGCGTGGCCAGCTCATCAAACAAAGCACTGACGAAGGCGTTGATTTGGTCTCCGAACTTGGAGCCATCGATCAACAAATTCAAGAGCTAATGCTGGCCGGTGAGGCTGCTCGGGTTCCAGAAAACGTCCGTTATTCGCAGCCTGAGCTGGACATGCCAGATGGGCGGCCTGAGGCTGACACGGTGTTGGCACAGCTCGACGAGCTGGACGATGCCGCACTGCGGCAAATACACGGCGACACAGCGGCGGCTGATCGTGCGGCACAGACAGCTGCGCGCATGGAGGAGTTGCAGGCGTTTGTTGATGGGCACGACGAGCGGATGCAGAACGTGCAAAAGCCAACCGAGGTCGGCACAAAGCGCGCAATTAACAAAGAGAAAAAAGCGTTAGAGGCTGCACAGCAAGAGTTGCTCGACATCCAGCAAAGAACTGCTGAGCCAGAAGTGTTGGCTGGGGATCAGCTGGAACTTGCGATTTCTCGCCAGATGGTGATGGACATGGCTGATGAGCCTGTCCTTCGCCCGTTTTCCGAGGTCGCTCAATCGCAGGAGATTGCTGGTTACAAGACCCCGCAGGACTACCGCAATGCGTTGACTCAAACGCCTAGAGACACGCTGCGTGCCGCAGCTGCTCCTGGCACTAATCCTGAGGTTGCTGCCATCGTCAAGCTCAGAACAGGGCGACGCGTTTGGCAAGCCAAAAAGTCGGACATTATCGATGCTTTCGTCGAGCTGAGTCAGCGTCGCAACCAGTTCATGCCGCCAGAAATGACGCAGCAGGAACTTGCGTTTACGGCTAATCAGTTTGGTGCTGATGCGCCTTTGTTCGATGTGCCTGCTGACGTAAGCGGTGGCAACCGAATGGTCAAGATGCTTGACGCAGATGGCGTTGAGCAAGTGGTGCCAGTCAACGACTACATCGCTCGCGGCATGGATCCAGGGACGCGCGAGCGCTTAAAGAAAGAAATCATCGACCAGATGATTAAGAACGGCGAGATCCAGCCGCCTGTGACTCCAGTGCCAAAACGTCCTGGCGTTACGTTCTCGCAAACCGAACTGATCGACGACCTGTTTGCAGAGCAAGGCGGTCTCCAGCTGCGGTTGCAAGGCAAGGGCCTAGACGATTTTGCGGTCTATGACTTCGCAGGCGAGCGGGGCAACATGATGTTGGAGGAGCTGCGCTTGCGTCTGGATTACAACCAGATTGACGGGCAGGCAGCAAAGGCAGCCAAGAAAGCGCGCATGGATGCAGTGCGCTGGAGTGAGCTGACCTGGGAAGAGAAAAAGAGGCTCACCAATTTTGGCGAAAATTTTTACGAGCCAATTCTGTTTGACCCTGTCCTTAAGCCAGAGGCAGCACGCAAGCCAAGCGACGCACCGCGAACAGGATCACGCCCCGGGGTGAAAGGCAAACGGCCAAAGGTTGTTGAGCGATGGAAGCCTGTGGGCAATGCGTTGTCGCAAGCGCAAGATGGGGCAAAACCACCAATAGAAGCAGCCCCGCATTTGACCAAGGCTGAGCAAAAACAAATGCCTACAGCAAAGCCTGACCCGACGAGTAAGCGTTCTGTTGCTTCTACTAAGGAGCAAGAGGCTGTGCTTAAAACTCAAAACAAAAGGCTTGATTCGGCTATAGCGGCTGAAGAGGCAAAAATGGCACAAGCACTAAAAGACATCGAAGGAGGCTCCTGTAATGGCTGATTGCAACGACGCGTTTATGCGCTACGAGCAGGCAAAAGAACGACTTGAAGCCCTTAAAAAGCTACAAGAACGAAACCAAGGTGCCTTGGATAATCTCAAAAAGAAGCCGACTGGCAACAAAAAACAGCTGAAGACGATTGTCACTGATGAAGTGATGGAAATCGACCAGGGCGACTGGGACGCCAAGGGCGAGGCTGACGCCTTGATGATGGGCGACCCCTACATCCAAGGCCTTGTATCAGATGGTTTTGCCAATGGCCAAAAGCCTGCTGGCGAGGTCGGGCAGATGATTGATTTCACCAGGCTTTCCCCTGACCAAGAAAACGTTGCCTTGTTGTTGACCGTAATGGGAGTGGAAAGATCCAACTCTCCAAAAGGCGTCAAATTAAAGGAGACTTTTAGTCGACAAGCAGCAAGTCGCGCTCTGTTTCAAACGGCAGCGCAAACAGGCGGAGACCCAGTCAAGCTGGCCAAGTCGCTTGAAAAAACTTTTAAAGGGATCGACAACTTGCCTGCAGCTGCATACAACCTTGCAAGAGCACGGCACGAGTCGTCAACCGCGTTTGCTAACACAATTGATCAAGTCGCTGATCTAATCGAGGAAGGCGCATTAACGGATGAGGCGCGTTTTGCCTTAGGCAATACCGCAAGGTGGGCCCATTATTTTGAACAGCTTGATGCAGTCGCTCGGCGCAAGATCGGCCAAGCGTTGAACAGCTTCAAGATGAACGTGATGGACGAAGCGATTGAGCTTATTGACATCAATACCGACATCACAGAGCTGACGTTTGATCAAATTACAGAAGGCAGCTTGCTGCAACAAGTGCTGGATCACGTTGCGGCTGGCGATGTCATGCAGTTGCGCAAACTTGCTGCGACAAAACGCGTGCTTGCTGTAACCCAGGCTCCGATCAATCAACCAAGGTTTTTTGGCGAGTTGCGCAAAGCGACAGAGTTTGGACGCAACAACTGGTATTCGTCTATCTCTAGCTGGGGCTTGCGAAACATGGCTGGCACGGGGTTTACTGCTGGCTTGCTGACAGTTGACGACATTTTTACAGGCATCAACCGTGCGCAAAAACTGGGTATGAACCCAGTCATGGAATGGCACGCTGCTAGTTATGCCGGCCGCAAGATGTGGGAGGCGACTGCTGTGTCTTGGAACAATGCGTCAGAAGCATTTTTCCATGGTCGTTCAATCATGTCTGCTGACAGACTGCGAGACCTTGACCCAATGGTTGCGCAAAACGCTCGACAGTTTGTGCATGGCAGTTTGGCGGAATCTTGGCACACATTTACTGATCCCAAGTATCACTTAAAAAACCCAGGCTACGGGGCGGCTGTCAGCCTGTTCAACCTAATCAATGGCAGTTTTCAAACACTGCTTGGTGATTATGTTTATAAGCAAACTGGCACTGATGCCGGTTACATGACGTCGTACAAATTGCTTGGCGCGACGGATGAGTTTAACCGTACAGCTGCCTTCAACTGGCACACACACCATGAAATGTACTGGAAAGTTGCTGAAGAACTGGTAGGCACTATTGATGAAGCTACAGGCAAGCCGCCGTCGCTAGAAGCATTTGAAGAAATAGTCAACAGACGCATGGAGGATGTGACCTTTAACGGCGCGATGACTAATGATGACCTGGCAAGATTTAGAAAAGAGCGAAACAAGGTTACTGGGATGCCTATTGGCGACGAAATCCCAGACGAGCAGTTAAGGCTGCAGATGATGAACAACCTCCATGGCGTGCCAAACGCTGCAGATGAAACTGCTCGCGCAGGTATTAAGAGGATGGAGGATATTACGTTTACTGGGAAGTTGCCAAACAACCAACTAATGAACGGCGTGCAGATGGTGCGCTCGCATCCTATTGGCACGGCAATGATGCCAAACTTCAAAACGCTGTTGCATGGCACGGCAATGACTTTTAACCGAGGGTTGTTGCTTGACACATTCAAGTACGCATTTGAGGCAATAGATAAAGGGGCAAAAGGTTTTAAGCAGGGTGGCATTAAAGGCGCATACGATGAAATCAAAGACATTGAATCCCGCGCAATGGCAAGGGCAGCGACAAGCCTTTTGTTGCTTACAGGTACAGCCACTTTGCTGGGCGCTGGAGTCCTTCGAATTCCGCAATCGTCAAGAAATGATCAAGCCGGCAGAGAGCTTGAAGAGTATGTGGAAGGTCGAGGTTTTTACATTGACCTTGGAATTGGCGGCGAAATGTACTCCAGCAAGATGAAGCTGGATTCAATCGATTTGTTTGACGTCATGAATCTGCAGGCGCGCATCCTTACACGCATGAGCCAAAAAGGCCATACCGCAGATTTGGAATACGCCTTAAAAGAAACACTTGCTATCACTACTGATGTTCTCGATACAAAGTCGGGCCTTAAACAGTTTATGAGAATCATGAACGCGTTTACCAATAGAAACCGATTTGATATGGGTTATGCGTTGCAAAGCCAGTTGTCAGGGGTCATGCCTTATGACGGGTTGTTGGGCAACATTGCACGCATGAATCAAGAAGCAGGCGTCTACCCAGAGTTTCGTCGACCACTGAGCGCGCAGGACGCGCAGGCGATTGGCAAAAGTTATATCGGCCAAAAATTTGCAAACGCTGTGCGCGTTCTTGGCGACACATTTTTAGGCAACGTCCCTTACTACAACGATATTTCTGACAGGCCATTCAAGAGGGCTTGGACAGGTTCAACGACCATGACTCCGTTTGGTATGCCGCGTGATGCGGCGATGCCGTTTTCAATTGTTGGTTTCAGCAAGGATCCTGTTGACTTGTATTTAATGAAGCATGGTCTTGGCGAACGCCCTCGCGCTGGAGCCAGGGTTGCAGCCTCAGCATTTGAAAGTACCGGCTTTGTATCAGGCTTGCCTGAAGGCCAGCAAGTACCTATCGAAGGCCTTGCCGAAAGAGAGACGTTGAAAATGACGTCACCGGAAGAACAGATCTATAGAGACGCATTTATTGAGCAACCCGCCAACCCTGAAAAACCACCGACAGAAGTGCTGGGTGAAAACTATGCAGATAGAGCTATCGATTCTGGCGTTGACGTCTTGTCTGTCCTGTTTGCCGTTAATCCAAAAACAGGTGAGCTAGTAGGTCGGACGTTTAGGGAAGCAATTCTTGTGCTGTCCCGTAACCAGGAGTACAACGACCTGCTCGCCGGCAATCTTGAAATTGATGGCAAGACCATCTCGACTGGTCAGTCACCTAGCCGTCAGGTGCGTCCAACCGTCCCGTTTAGGTCACAAGTGGACAAGACTACAGGCGAAGTCGTCAAGGGTCGCATAAGCGCGCGCATGGATCCGTTGAGCTTGTACGAGCCAATTAGGCAGATCATCAAGTATTACGACCAGATCGCTTTAGATCACATGATGGAAACGTCTAAGACCTTTAAGCCACGGTTTGACGCCCATCTCGACCGCGAGTACGGGGAGATTTTGCGAAAGGTGGCCGGCAGCAGGTAGACGTCTAGCCCTTAGGGGCGTCATCGGACAGAATGAACACTACGGTCGCGTAGTGAACTGACGAGCGATGCCCCTTTCTTACCAAACACATTCGGTTTCTTCCAGTGCGTCTGGTAGCGGCCTGCAGTTCTCAGTCACTTACAGCTTCCTGCTGAGAGCGCACGTCAAACTGTATTACGGCCTAGACATTTTGGCCGGTACGTCGACGTCACTGCTGGTCGATGGCGTTGACTACAACTGGACAAGCTCAACGCAGGTCACGCTGACCTCTGCGCCGTCGAGCAACCAGACGCTGACGATTATTAGAGATACGCCTGACAGTACGCAGCAGGTGGTTTGGCAGGACGGTTCAAACCTGATTGCCGATGACATGAACACGGCTGACAGGCAAAACCTGTTTGTCGTGCAAGAGCAGCAGGACAGAAATGACCTGGCTGCAACTAAGGCAATTGATTCGGAAACAGCGTCAAACGCTGCCACGGCTGCTGTTAATCAGGCGTTGTTTGTTAATGGCACGCGCGCCATGACGGGGAACTTAAACGTCAACAGCAACAAGGTGGTCAATTTGGCCAACCCCACTGCTGGCGGGGATGCTGTCAACAAAACGTTTGCTGATGCGACGTACCAACCATTAGACGCAGAACTAACAGAGCTGGCAACGATGGCCGGCAACACGGCCGCGGCGTTAGCAGACTTGACTCAGGCAGAGGTCAACATCCTTGACGGCGCCACAGTCTCAACGTCTGAACTAAACACCCTTGATGGGGTAACTGCTAGCACTGCTGAGCTGAACAAGCTGGACGGCGTGACGTCGTCTACGGCAGAGCTCAACATCCTTGACGGCGTTACGGCAACAGCGTCTGAGCTCAATACGCTTGACGGAATTACTGCGTCAACAACAGAGCTCAACACGCTTGATGGCATCACGTCGACAACTACTGAGTTGAACGTGCTTGATGGCGTTACCGCCACCACCACTGAGCTAAACGTCACTGACGGCCTGACTGCATCTACATCAGAGCTGAACCAACTGGATGGCAAGACAATCAGCAGCACGCTGACACCTGCCAACACCAACGACATTCCCACCAGCTCGGCAGTCA
>Ga0160423_10001109_pt1 | contig 22516 bp, 20 predicted proteins | sample CRUFie14St8metaG_FD_108191 | JGI IMG/M metagenome (GOLD analysis project Ga0160423, IMG submission 108191) | Marine microbial communities from the Costa Rica Dome - CRUD Field 142mm St8 metaG | ecosystem: Environmental > Aquatic > Marine > Oceanic > Photic zone | place: Costa Rica: the Eastern...
ATCTAGATAATATAGAGCCTAATCAACATGTGTATTACTTTTATTTATTACAGTTGGAAAGAGGAATAAAAGACTGGTTAACAATGCAAGAGTTTAAACGAATCGGAAAGGAATAGCTATGGCTAAGAAAAGATATATAAAGAATGGCGAATTAAACGCATGGGATTACGTATTCTTTGAAGAATACCCAAAAGAATATGGTAAAAGAATTTATATAGATGTTTATTCATTAGCAATTGCTGCTCAAGATGAAATAATAAATAATAAACGATATAAAAACTTTGAAGTTGAATTGTCTGGTGTAAAGAGATGGGAGCATTAATATGAAAAAGAACTATGTATATCTTTGTGGTGGCATGGAAGGTTATGAGTTAGATGATATGACTAGCTGGAGACGTCAAGCTACAGAGATATTAGGCGAACAAGGTATTCTTACATTAGATCCAACTAGAAGATGGAAACAACATCTTAACTTTACTAATAATAATAATGTTAATCGAGTAGTAAAGATGGATTTACAAGACATATCTAATAGTACAGTTCTATTATGTGATATGCGAGAAAGTCAGCCTGGAAAACGATGGGGTAGCATGGCAGAAATAGCCCATGCTCACACCAAGAATAAAATAATAATAGTATGGATAGATCCTGGAGATACTCAGCATCCATTCTTAAACTTTTATGCTACAGAAATTCATAAGTCATTATCATGTGCTTGTGATGCTGTAACATACTACTATGGAGAGTAAAATGTTTGAAGCATTTGTATTGGCATGTTTAATAGGCACTACACATGTATGTAATACTTTAGAGGATCTTGAAGGTCCATATAAAACCGAAAAAGAATGTGTTAAAAGAGCATATGAAATAGCTTCAGAGCTACCGACTTACTTACCTAATTACTATGCTTTAAAATATAAATGTAATAAGCAAGAAAGCGAGATACAATTATGAAAGAAATAACTGGTTACGATATAATAATTCATTGGAATGATGGTACTAAAGAAGATCTAGATACTTATGGTCCATATCCCTATAATAAAAGTTTAGATTATTATTTAGACGCAATACAAGAAGAAGTGAATGAACAAGAAGCAATAGATGAAATGGAAGAAGGCGAAGTTGTTGAATGAATTGGTGGTTAGCAATTAGCTTTTTTATATTAATATATTTTTATACAAACTATTAGAAAGGAAATGTAATGACTTACATGAATACAATAGAAGATTATAGATTCCCTGTAAAGCAAATAGACTTAAGAGCTATATCAGGAATAGATATACCTAAAGACATGGCAAGAGCAGTTGTAAGAACTGATACTAATCAAGTACTAGGTGTACATAGTGGAAGATATAATCTTATTAAACATGAAGATGTAGTTGATAGAATAATAGATAGTGTTTCACTAGCTAATATATCTAAAGACTATGATCATACAGTTGTAATGTATGAGAATGGAGCTAAGATGAAAGGCTCTTTTGTTTTCAATGACTTAGTTCAGAGTGATCCTGAAGTAAACGATATAATAAGGTTTAAAGTAGACTACATGAATTCATATGATGGTTCATGGTCTATAATGATTTCAGCTAAAGGCGAAAGACTATTCTGTTTAAATGGCTGTACTTCAGATGAGCCAGTAACATTTGAAAGAAATAAGCATACTAGAGGCTTTAATATAGAACATAGTGCAGATCAAATTAAAAGAGCACTTGAAGTATTCTTTACTGATAGAGAAAAGTGGGATACATGGAGAAAGACTGCTGTTAATACAGATAATGTAGAAGAGTTATTTAAAGGTAGCCTTGCTAAAGTTCTTAATAAAACTAATGTAAAGAGACCTTATAATATAACTCAATTAGAAAAGCTTATGACTAATTATCATGCTGAAAGAAATATACTTGGCAATAATAAATGGGCTGTATATAATGCAGCAACTAATTGGGCTAGTCATACTGATGTAAAAGAAAACGAACATCGAGCTGAAGTAAGAAGAGAAGCATCATTACAAAAGATGCTTAGTTCTGCTCAGTGGAAAGAGCTATGTTAAGGTATATTAAGTCCTTGATAATTAAGAAAAAATCTAGGGAGATTAAAAACACCCTTAAGGGAATCGGTACAAGTTTTTTAGGAACACCTATTACAACTTTTACCTGTATTAAATGTAAAAAGAATTACTGCACTGGGGTATTTGATTTTAAGGAGGACAATCATATATGCCCTAGTTGCAGTGATAGAAAGGAATAAAATGAAATTAGTTTTTGATATAGAAACTGATGGTCTTGATGCAACAAAGATATGGTGCTTAGTAGCTATCGATCCGATAACTAATACAATCTATAAATATTCTGATTATGACGATAGTCGTATGTCTATTGCTGAGGGTATTAGGTTACTACAGAGTGCTGAAGCTCTTATTGGTCATAATATAATTGGATATGATATACCAATGATTAAGAAAATACTTAACATTGATTTATTCGATATAAAATTATATGATACATGGATAATGAGCCAAGTACTTAATTGGAAACGAAATCATAAGCATGGACTAGGAGGTTGGGGTCAACACCTCAACTATCCTAAGTTTGAATTTGATGATTGGTCTGCTTATACTGAACCTATGATGGATTACTGTATAAGAGATGTTAAGCTTAATGTTGCAGTATGGAAAGCATTACAAATAGAGTATCAGCAACAGGTAAATACTAAGCCTATGTTAGCTTTAGGTCTTAGACATGAGCATGATGCAGCTATCTTTGAAGCAAAAGTAAGATCTAAGGGTTGGCTATTTGATTGTGATGCAGCCCATAAGCTGCATGAAAATATGACAGATGAGCTTAATGCTATTGAAAGTAGAATACACCCTAAGTTACCTGAAATGACTATCATGGTAGATAAAGCACCTAAGAAAGCTAAATATACTAAGAAAGGAGCTTTTACTGCTGTAACTAAACGATTGCTTACAGAATATCTTGGTGAAGAGCCTAATGAAGATACATGGAATCCTAATCAAGAGTTTCAACGTAGTTATAAAACACAGGTTACACTAAAGAATATGGAAGAAGTAAAAGAATATCTATATACTATTGGTTGGAAACCTGATGATTGGAATTACAAGAAAGTTGGTTATGAATTTCATAAGACAAGTCCAAAGCTTACTACAACTAGTCTTGAATTATTAGGCGATGTAGGTAAAGATATCGATAGATATTATACTACTAGATCTAGAAAATCAATATTAGAAGGTTGGATAGAAGCACTTAAAGATAAAAGACTTCATGGTAAAATGTGGACTATAGGTACACCTACATTCAGAGCTAGACATGAGATAATTGCTAATCTGCCTAGTGTTGAAGCAGCATGGGGTAAAGAAATGCGTTCTTTGTTTATATGTGAAGAAGGCTATAAGATAGTGGGAGCTGACTCATCTGGTAATCAAATGAGAGCTTTATGTCATTACATAGGTGATGACGACTTTACTAAGGAGGTTACGAGTGGAGATATACATAGTTATAATGCTTCTATTCTTGGAAGTAGTCGTGGTGATGCTAAGAGGTGGTTATATGCCTATCTCTTTGGTGGAGGTGGTAAGAAGCTTGGTACGATTCTTACAGGTAAACCTGATGATAAAGCTGGTAATGAATCTAAAGCAAAGTATCAATCAGCAATTCCAGGATTGGCTAAAGTTAAGGCAAAACTTGACACCATATTCAATAAGACCTCTAATGGATATGGATCAGCCTTCATTCCAGCTCTTGATGGTCGTAGGGTTTATGTTAATAGTGCTCATCAATCACTAAACTATTTATTACAATCAGCAGAAGCAATAACTTGTAAAGCAGCTATAAGTTATGCAATGAAAATGATAAAACAAGAAGAGCTAGATGCTTATCCAGTTATATTCTATCACGATGAAATGGCTTGGGTAGCTCATGTAGCTCATGCAGAAAGAGTAAGGCAAATATGTATAGAAGCCTTTAAAGAAGCACCTAAACAATTCAATGTAACATGTATGGATGGTGATAGTATCATCGGTGATTGTTACGCAGATGTTCATTAGAAAGGAAAGAACATGGGAAAAGTAAAAGCATTTATGATGGAGCAAGAAGAAAAATTTTGGGAAGAAGCACATGAACTTATAGGTGATTGTGAGAATCTTGCTGAATACTTAGATAGAGCTAAGCCATTGATTAAAGAGTATGTGTATCATATACCTAAAGATAAGATTAAGGCTGAGCTAATTGATGGCTGGGAAGACTATTGGTCTGACTATGACAAAGAATATTCAATGGCTGATCCTATATGGGATGAAAGGTGGACAAAATGATAGCAGTCGTAGATGTCGATAGCTGTATATATCAAGCAGCATGGCAAAGAGAAACTATAGAAGATGCTGTAGAAAATTATAAGTATCTCGTAGAAAAGAATTGGATTGGTCCTGTATGGGCTGATGAAACTATAGTATACTGTGGTGGTAAAGATAACTTTAGATATAGGCTTTGTCCTAATTATAAAGCTAATCGTAAAGAAGCACCTGCAGATGCTAAATTATTTAAACCATTAATGAAAGAAGTAGTTAAAAGAGGTTTAGCTATACCTTCTGATGGTATGGAAGCAGATGATATGGTAAGAATAAAATCTGTAGAGCTTACTAAGAAAGGAGTTGAGCATACAGTTGTCCATATCGATAAAGATTTAGATTGTATCGTAGGTAATCATTATAATCCTAGACATGCTAAGTTCTATGATATAGATGAAGATCAAGCCGATCTAAATTACTGGACTCAAATACTTAAAGGTGATCCAACAGATAATCTTCCTGGATTACCTAAAGTAGGTCCAAAGACTGCTGAGAAAATGCTTGATGGTATTCCTCTTGGTAAACGTAAAGCTAGAGTTCTTGCAGCATATAGAGCTAAGTTCGGTGTTGTAAATTGGAAAGATAAACTTATGGAAACTGCTAATGGTATTCATATCTTAAGACATAAAGATGATTACTTTAGTATAGAAAGGAAATTAAATGACTAGTAATGTAACTGATCATCAACGATACACAGATGTAGCCATAACTGATGTATCTAAAGTTGATAAGAATGGTTGGGTAGGAATATCTACACTTGAGCATGGTGAAATAAGATGTAAATCTAATTTACGAACTAAGCTAGGCTTAAAGAAAGAATGGTTTGGTAATTTAACTGTATGGGTTAATCCTAGTAATGATACTGTATGTGTAGCCTTTGACCAAAAAGCCTATTTGGCAGATGGAGATAATGCAAAACCTAATGGTCAATGGGAGGTAAACTTTCATAATAATCCTTATGAAGCAGAAGGTTTTGTTTATATGATTATTGAAAAGAGTACTGGTAAACGATATATAGGTAAAAAGTCTTATTGGAATTACAGTAAGGGTAAAAGAGTAAGACAATCTAATTGGAAGACTTATGCTTCAAGTAGCTCAGATATAGCTAGTAAAGTAGCTGAGAATAAATCTGATTATCAATTTATTATGCTACATGAAGCACCAGATAAATCTGCATTAAATTATTTAGAAATCTTTTATCAAATAGATTATGCAGTTCTTACATCAATAAATGAAAAGGGCGAAAAGATATTCTATAATAAGACTATCGGTAGCGAAAAGTGGATGTTAACAGAGAAATTTATAGGAGTATTCAATGAAACCTTTAACGAGGAATCCGTTTCACAGATACAATATACCACCTAAACAGGTAATACCTAACAAAAGATATGAGCCTGATATAAAAGAGTATGACGAGTTCTTTTATAAAGAACGTCAAGATAGAATAAAGAAATCAACTAAAGCACGACAACGTAGAAAGGAAAGTCGCAATGCTAAAGAAGAGAGACTATTCAACGAGTAAAGAAATAAATAAAACTAGTTGTCCTAAATGTCCTAGTTCAGATGGCTTTGCTGTTTATGATGATGGACATGGATACTGTTTTGTATGTAATTATTTTGAACCTGAAATAGGAAAGGAAGTAAGTATGCCATTAGATATTGGTAAGACTAGTCTAGAATTGTTTGAAGCAGGTCTAGGCGATATAAGAGGTTGTCAAGATAGAGGTATTACTAAGACTGTAGCTGAAGCTTATGGTGTTAGAGTTACATATGATCAAGATAGAAATATTGAATCATATAATTACCCTTATTGTGATGAAAATGATAATATAGTAGCTTATAAAATAAGAAAATTACCTAAAGAATTTAGAGCAGTAGGAGAGTTTAAAGATGTTCGGTGTTTTGGTAGTCAGGTGTTTGGAGCTGGTGGAAAAAGACTTGTCATTACAGAAGGCGAATTCGATGCGATGGCAGTCGCACAAGCCTCGTGGGATCATTACAAAAAGATTTACCCAACTGTTAGTGTGGCATCGTCAACTAATCTTAAGAGTATACTCAAAGATCGTACTTGGATTAGATCGTTTGAAGAAGTAATATTATTCTTTGATAATGATGAAGCTGGAAAGAAAGCAATTAAAGAAGCTGCAAATATTATTGGCATAGATAAAGTAAAGATTGCTAGTAGTACTATGAAAGATCCTTGTGAAATCTATAATAGCCAAGGTCATCAAGGTATAATGAGAGCTATATGGGATGCACAGCCTTATAGTCCAGCAGGGATTGTAGTAGGTCATGATGCTGTATGGCAACAGTATTTAGATAGACATAATACAGAAAGTGTAGAGTACCCTGAATGTCTTAAAGGTGTTAATGATAAGACTAGAGGTATGAGGTTTGGAGAAATAACTTTGTTTACTAGTGGTACTGGTTCAGGAAAATCTACTGTTATCAAGGAGATAGTGCTAGATCTATTAAATAAATCTGAAGATAAAATAGGTATGATATCCCTTGAAGAATCTATTGGTGATACTGCTGAGAAGTTTATTCAAATGGAATTGAAAAGAAATTTACAAAACCATGATGTTCCTTTAGATGAACAAGAAAAAGCTTCAAAGAAAATATTTGGTACAGATAGATTAGTATTGCTAGATCACCAAGGCTCTGTAGGTGATGAATCACTTATAGATAAAATAGAATATATGGCTTTGATGGGTTGTAAATATCTTATACTAGATCATATAACTATTGCTGTATCTGAAGGAGCTGAAGGCTATACAGGCAATGAAGCTATAGATAAGGTCATGTCTGATTTACTTAAGATAACTAAACGACATGATATATGGTTAGGTATTGTTAGTCATTTAAGAAAAGGTCTAGTAGGTAGTAAGAACTTTGAGGAAGGTAAGATGCCTAGTCTAGATGATATCAAAGGCTCAGGTTCTATTAAGCAAATATCATTTGATATAATAGGATTTAGTCGTAATATGACTTCAGATAGTGAAGAAGAAAGAAACTTAATTAATTTTATAGTACTTAAGTCTAGATTTACAGGTCGTACAGGTCCAGCTGGAGCTGCGAGATATGCACCTAATACTACTAGACTTACTTACTCTGATGGATTAGATTTTGAGGTGATATGATGAATGGTTGGATGAATGAATTAGAAAGAATAAAAGAAAAAGAAATAGAGTTTCTTAATAATAGAATAGAGAGACTTACTAAAGAACGTAATATGTATCGTTCACAGTCTATAATGAGAATGAATAAGATAAAAGAATTAGAAGGAATATTAAATGGAAATGGAGAGGGCAACTAGGTATGCTAGAAATTTAGCTAAGCCTGTAGAGCAAGATGCAAGAGAAATAATAAATCAATTAGTTAAAAATAAAGTAGCTGATTGGGATATATTTTGGATGTATGATGAACGATATATTTATATGGATATTTAAATGAGCAAAAAGATAAGAAGACAATTAATTAAAATACAAAATAATGCTGCAAAAGGTGGAGGTAAGATACCATCTATCTCTGAAGCATATATGATATATAGAAAGAATCAAAGCGATGAACAAGCAAAAAGAAAATAAATATGACAGATTATATATGGATATCGCTACACGAGTAGGAGAGATGTCTTATGATACTGATACAAAAGTCGGTGCAGTTATTGTTAAAGATGGGAATATTATTTCAATGGGTTGGAATGGTACTCCTTCAGGCTTTGATAATAATTGCAAGGATATTAGTACTGGTTCTACATTACCCATTGTTATACATGCTGAAGCTAATGCTATATGTAAGTTGGCGAAGTCTAGCACTACAGGAGAAGGAAGTACTCTCTACTGTACGTTATCGCCTTGCATCGAGTGTGCTAAGCTTATCTTGCAGTCTGGCATACACAATGTCGTGGTTAGAGACCTATACGAGAAAGATATGGGAGGCTTCAAACTCCTGGAAGAGAAAATAAATATAAAAGTACTTGCAATTTAAATCAAAACATGTTATAATGTTGCACTAACGAAAGAGAGGACTGAATGCAAGATATTCAAAAATACTTAATTGAAAAGATTAGAGGTAATGATCTTGGTGTAAAACCTAGACGTAACCTACAATTAATGCGTATGATTGATAATGAAGGGGTTGATATGTTAGACTCTTTCATAGATGATATTATTACGCATTCAAGAAAAATAATTCAAAGATGTTTTAAACGAAGTAAAGTTGAAGGTGAAACTCCTATTACTCAAGTATCAATGGCTATTGGTAAGTATATAGTTTCTAGCTGGGATAGAGAGAATACTAACTTTAGAGATCATGTTAGAGTTGGTGATCTTATCGTTGAAGCATTTGTAATGTGTAATTATCTTACTATCTCTGTAGGGCATGTTAAGAGTAGAAAGCCAGTTACTATTCATGCTACTGAAAGATGGGGTGAATTAGAAGCTATTGCTGGTAAAACTACTTGTATTAGTGCTACACCCATTCCCAAGATAACTACCTTATTTCAAAATAATGGTAAGCCTATTATAAAGACTTGGGATAAATCTAAAGAGCAAAAGTTTATTAAATATCTTGATAAGCCATTTATTAAAGCAATAGATAAACTTCAGGCTACTAGATTTGTTGTTAATAAAGATGTGCATGAAGCAATAAATAATCATTGGGGATTATTTGTTAAGCATGAAATATTTGATGGAGAAGATAAAGCTGAAAATGATAAGCTATATCAAAGACAAGCTTCAAAGAATAGAGAAATTAAAGAAGTAATGGCTTCAGCAGAGAAATGGTTAGATAAAGAATTTAGTTTTTATGTTGATGCAGACTATAGAGGTCGCCTATATTATAGTGAACCTTTCTTTAACTTTCAAGGAGCTGATGTAGCTAGAAGTCAATTACTATTTGCTAAAGGAAAACCATTTGATAGCAATGCAAACTTTTGGTTAGCAGTTCATACTGCTTGTTCATATAATGAGTCATATCCTATAGATGAAATACCTGATTGGGTTACTACTGATTATAAAGAATTACTTAAATCAGAAGAGCTAGATAGTATTTCTGTAGATAAAATGACACTTGAAGATCGAGCTATGTGGACTCAAAAGAATATGGATCATATACTTGAATTAGGTGAAATGAAAATCATAGCAGAAGAAGCAGAAAAGAATATTGCTTTTCTAGCTTGTTGTATTGAGTGGTTTAAGTTTTGGAAATATAAAGATGATTATCGTATTCAGCTACCTATACCTATTGATGGTGCTAATAATGGTTGGCAACACTTAGGAGCTATGTCTAAAGATAGATTAACTGGAGAGCTAGTCGGTCTTATACCTACTAAAACTCAAAATGATTTCTATGTAAGAGTAGCTAAGAGATTATGTGAAAAGATGCCTGATTGGTTTGAAGAAAGAAATATGCCAATGAAGCATATAAGGAAAGGTATCGCTAAACGAGGTGCTATGACTAGAGCTTATAGCTGTGGTCAAAAGAAAATGTCTGAATCAATGTATAGCGATTGTTATCAATATGGCTATACTAAAACTTACGATATTAATACTTGGGATTGTGATGAGTTAAGCTTTCAGGTCATCAAAGCTATTGAGGAAGTATGTCCTGGACCTTTAGAAACTATGAAGTATCTTCAACGACTTGCTGATCAAGAGATCTCTAATTGGTATAAGACTTATGGTACAGACAGAGGTCGAGGGATTAAATGGGAAACCGAATCAGGTTTTCCAGTTATATATGAATGTTTTAGAACTAGACCTGCGAAAGTAGATTGCTATGGTTTTAATACTCCTGATGGTGAGATTAGATTTAAGCATGTAATACGAGAGAAGACTGATATACCTGATAGACGAGGTTTTATGTGTGGCATTAGTCCTAACTTCGTTCATAGTAAAGATGCAGCTCATCTTGCATTAGTAGTTTCTAAATGGGATGATGATTTTGCTGCTGTACATGATTCATTTAATGCTCATGCAGATAACATAGAAGAATTAATGGAAATATCTAGAGATGTATTCATTAGTATATATGATAAAGAAAATTATTATGAAGATATCCCATTCGGAAGAGGCTATAATGGTAATAGACCTACAATAGGTGGGTTAGATGTTAAGCAAGTAGCTAACTCTGATTACTTCTTTTGTTAAATTAAAATACCCCATAAGGAATTAATCCCTATGGGGTATTTTTTTTATAGTAATTTAGATAGCTCTTCTCTAGTCTCAAAAGCTAATTTATCTGCTTTCTTTTTAGCTTCTCTTTCAGGGTAGCCATCAAACTTAAAAGCCTTCATATTATTCTCATGCACCTTTTCAATCATTGCATCATTAATTTTTGGTGTATATGCTACATCAGGATCTAAGCCAAATTGAGATACAAATTCCATATCATCAATGTCTACTCCTTGCATTGCTAATCTATTATAATTTTTTTTCATAGTATCCTCCTAGCTATAATTTCTTGTTATAAATCTTAATACTCTAGTACCATCAGCTAATGTTTCTGGCTTTCTTAATAAGTCTTGATAAGCTTCTTTTGTAAACGCATTAGAGTTCTTTAACCACTCATTTAACATTGGTGATAATCCCATATGATCATTAATAGAGAAAAACAATTTCTTTAATTGTAATCCTGTTACCTTTGAACCTTCAGGTTTAAAACCATTTTCAACTGCACGATTCATAAGTATCATATCTCTATCTGATACATTCTGTGCTAAATCTTTTCTTTCTTTAGCTCGCTTAAATACATCATCAATATAGTTCTGCATAGCTCTATACTTTCTATTTTCTAAAGATAATTCATAAATGCTACTATCTTTTACTTTATCTCTAAATATTAATTTAGCTTCATTAATAGCATCTAAAATAACTTTAGATGTTTTATATTGCATATTAACATCTGTAAATGCTTTATTAATTGCTTCTAAATATTCTTTTACTGATGTAGCATCTACAATGATCGCATCATGCACTGGGATCATATAAGCTGAACCCTCTTGAGGTCGTCTTTTATCGTTGACTCTATTAATTGCTGTTGCCATTATTCCTGAATCTATATTTTGTATAAGTAAAACTGGAATTTGATTAGATACTTCTTGACCAAAAGGAGTTGGATCTGCAGTTCTCCATTCATTAGTTTGATTATCGTATACTCTTTGTCGTTTAGATCTAGACGAACCACTTGGTTTCATTGAACCTAAATTACGTCTAACTAATCCTCTTGATGTAGGTATTTCAATCGATTTATTACTTTCAAAATATTCTTTAGAACCCATAAAAATAGTTTCACCTAATGGACCTTTAAATCTAGGTGTTATTCCTACCATTGAAAATAATTTTCCAACATTTTTTAATACTTTTTGATGTTTTAAATCTAATGTTAGTGATAATGTTGATCCTATTATTTCATTTAAATCATCTATAATTTCATTATCAGTATAATCAGGCAGCATATTACTGTAGCCTTTTAGTCTATCTTTAATTATTTCTCCATATTTTCCATTATAAAAGTTTTCTGCTGTTTCTCTATGAAACATATGATACTTTCCATATGATGTTTCCATTAATGGTTGCTTAGATAATTCTTTAAATACACCAACAGCATCTTCTGAACCTTTGTATTCATCAAATATCTCTAACCAAAAAGATCTTTTATGATCTATTCTAGAACTCCCACCTTTAAATACATAGCCTTCAATGGCTGCTTGAGTATTATCTCCAAATAATTTACGAATATCACCTTGAGGAATTATATTATCTTCAGATGCAAATATAAGTCCTGTTCTTTTCATTAGGTTTATATCACCATTTTGAAATGCTTGTATCGCAATTCCATTTTGTTTTCCATCAAATTGTGCTTGAGCCCTTGGTGAAAATGTTGTTGCTTTAGGTACAGTTTCAGTCCATACTACATCTTTAGATATTTCCATCATTTGAACTTCTAATTCTGAAGCTCTTATCTCATCTCCAGCTAGTGTAGCTTCATTATACTCATCTTGTAAAGTTGCTAATTGATTTTCTTCATCGATACTTAATATCTTACCCTGTTGAATTAACTGTGGACCTGTTTCTTCTGTATTAGATGCATCATGCCAATTAGCAAAATCAATATATGATTGAAAAATATAATTCCAATCTTCTCTACTTCTTAATTGTTCTAATGCAGCATAACCTAACAAATCTTCTTTTGATTTTGCCATAAGTGCATTTAATGCTACTATATTTATTCTTCTATTAGATGATAATGCTCTTAGTTCTTTTCCTATCTTAAGCCAATTATCATATGTTGATCTTGCTTCAGGTGTTGCTCTACTTATTACTCTATTTGTAGCATCAATTATACTATTAGGTCCAAGATTTGATGTGCTAACACCATTAGTCATCTCAACTGGTAATAAATTTTTTCCTATAACTAATTTCCAACCTTCCATTATTTCTTTTTGTTTTGATGAAAGAGGTTGTTTAAAATCAATAACAACTCGTCTTGCATTTCCCATAATGTTTCTAGCCATTTTATCATTTTGAGGATTCATAACAGAATTTCTAAAATGAAATCGACCATTAGCTAAAGCATTAAAAGGTTTCATATAAAATACTTTTCCTTTTAATCTATCAGCATCCATTCCAGTTTCATATAGTTGTCTTGCTTTTAATTTCATTTGAGTGTTAGCATGATTAATAGCTGTTTGTGGATTTTCACTTGCTCCTGGATTTTTAATTGCATGATTAAAATGTTCATTCCATTTTGCTTCATGTAAATCTAAAACTTCAGCTAAAGGATCTACTGAATAAAATTTACTTCTATCAACTCCAGCTTGTTTTGTAGCTAAAGCAGTAACATCTGCTATGTATTTATTAATTTCTTCTTGCGATTTACCTCTTAAAGCTACATTACCTTGAGCTTGTTCTGTTGCTCCTTGTTTAATTGCTTCTAATTCTTGAGGACTTACAGTTCTTTTAGGTGGATGCATTAGCATATCTACAACTGGTCTTTCATTTTTCATTTGAACTGGTCCAATGATATATTCAATAACAGATTTTACATAGGTAGTTGCGTTATCTTGAATAGCAAATTCAACTCCTCCTAAATGGGCTTTAGTTTTTCGTTGTATTCTTTGTGTTTTTGCCATTTCTGATTTAACAGTAACTGGTCCTTTATCTTTAGGCGTATATGTAAAAGGTATTTTTTCACCTTCAGTTATACGAGTAGGTATCATACTAACATCTTCTTTTGTTCGCATACCTGTTGCCCATAAGACATCTCTTGCAGTATTGAAGTATCTTACTCCGTCTTCGCTTATACCATAATAGTATTCTCCAGTTTCTTCATCATACACAGTATCAAAGAAACCAAGATCATTTATTATACCAAATGCCATGCCATCAAATAATGCTGCAACTTTTGGATTAGTATTAACTAACTGATCTCCAGCTCCCCCATAATCTGAATAATACTTTCCTACTTTATTAGGGTTTTCAACTAAAGAATTTAATATATTAACTCCTATTCTTCCTCTTAAATAATTAGCATCTAATTTTTCACCTTGAGGAATACCTGCTTCTGGAAGATCTATATCTTGACCAGCAAAGAAAGTTGCCATATCGGCATCATCTATTAATGCTTCTTCTTTTCCTTTTGCAAAAGAAACTTGTTTACGATTAACTTGATCTTGAATTAATCCTAGTACTTCCATTGATAATGCATTAGCAAATCGTCTATTAAATTTTAAAGGAGCACCAATCTCTCTATTAGGCTGATTTAACATACCCTTTTCTACCATATAATTTTTTAATGACATTGTATCAGGTGTATTATCTGTTTCTAATTGTTTTTCTAGATTAGGTAATATTGAATTTATTTGTAAACCAGTTGCAATTACTGCATTAACAGTTTCTTCAGGTACTGTTCTTTTATTTTTAAATTTAGCTCTAAGTGTTGCAGCATCTGTAAAATTATAAAAGTCATCATCAAGATAAGGAGCTGGTGTAAACTCTGTTTGACCTTGTCGTTCAGATTCTGTTAGTTGTGCTCTTGCTTTCTCGTTATCTACAGGTGCAGTAGCATCTGCAAATGGTAAAAAAGGTCCAGGCATTGCGAGTTTAGTTTTATCTTGAGTTCCTCTTGCTGGTGAGCCTTCTTTTACTCTTTCAATTAACTTTTCTCTACCAGAAACTCCAAGTCCTTCTTCATCTTTTTGTTGTTCTACTGGTTCAGTAACCCCTAACTGATCTACAGGTAATACTGGAGTTGCACCTTTTAATACATTAGTACCTGTTAATTCAGACTCATCAGCACCTATCCTTTGTCTACGTTTATCTTGAATAATATCATCTGTTTCTTCGACTTTAGGTTGTCCAATTTTATCTATGTTATCAATAGTACTTCTTATCTTTCCCATTTATATCTCCTATTATCCTAATAAAAATTCTTTTAAACTTCTATTAGGTTTGTCTATAAATTCACGACCTGTAAATACTTTATCTTCAATCACTTCTTGATCAGTTAGTCCTCTAGCAATACCAGCTCTTACTTCAGGTAATACCGACACAAAAGGAGCTATTTTTAAAGTATTTCTAATTCCTCTTTCAGTTTCTCCTTCTATAAAATCAGCACCAGCACCTAATGCATTACTCATTATTCTAGCTGATGGTCCAGCTTCACCTACAATAGAATTAAATAACCACTCAATACCATCATCTCTTTGTGGATATAATGGATAAATAAAATCAGCTACTCTTTCATACTGCCCTATTATTCCTGAAGAATAAATAGCTCTTTGAGTATAACCCCATCCATCTAAATAAGGACTTGGCTGACCAAATTTAATTAAGTCTTTTAAGTATTGAGATGCTCCTCCTAATGCAAGCATTGTTACTATTAAAACAAATGTATCATATTTCATTTGCTTAGTGCCTTTTATTATTCCTCTATTCCATAGCTTTGGTACAATATTAGCAGTGAATGTACTAATAAAACCATTAAACTGAGTCATTAATTGATAATGAGGGTCTTGAAAGAATAAAGGTCTATTTGCAGCTTGAGGATTTTGAATTCTCTCATTAACAAATCTATATATTCCTGTTTCAATTTGATCATTAATTTCAGTTTGAATTTCATTCATTCTTTGTCTTAATGTTACAACTTTTCTGTTCTCACTATTAGGATATTTTTTAGCTAAAGCCTCTAAAGAAGCTTGTCTAGGCGAAGGATCTTTTGCATATTTCTTTTCATCTATTGTTGTATAGTCTTTAGTATCTGTAATATCTAGTAATGCATCTCTATCTATTTCTTTATGATCTTCTAACATATCATAGAGATGCTGTACATTTATTCCTAAATCATTTAAACTTAAAAATGATTTCATTTCAAATTCATTAAATTTTTCTGTATCAAAGACTTCTTCAGTTTCTCTTCTGCCTTGTGCAGTTACTACTTGTACCATTTTCTTAGGTGCAGTTTGTAAATCATCTAAAGCACCTCTAATATAATCAACAGCAAAGCCTGCATTCATTCTTCTTTGAAATTGAGTTAATTGTTTAATACCTATTAACTTAAAAAAGCTTTCATGTAATTTTAAAAAGGCAATATCTCTTTCACCAGTAGCTAATCGATCTACAACTGCATTTTGAGCATAAGATAAACCAGACCTATCTAACATCTTAGCCATTCTATTTACTTCTTTTGCAGCCTTATCATCCCAAGCTCTAGCTATATTTTTAACTAACTTATCAGTAGCTGTTTTATATTCTGTATCATTATTTAAATTAAAATAAATCATAGCTGTTTCTGGTATCGAAGAAATAGCTGATAAAGGTAAACCAGCAAATATAGATAAGCTAGTGAAATATCTGTTTAAAGCTGCTAATTTAGGATTTTCAATTCTATTAAAGTTACCATGTGTTGAATCAATAATTGCTTTTGTATACCAAGCAAATTGATTAATGTCATCCTGTGTCATCTTATTAGGACCGACTTTTAAATTTTCTTCTTGTTGTAACTCTTTAAATAGTTTATCTAACTTCCAACCACCTTCACCAAAATACTTTGTAGATGCTGCATACTTAGCACCTTCTACTTGTGTTCGATTTAATGATTCAAATATATTTCTACTAGCAAATTCTGAAAAACCATCCATTTGAGAAGTATCTAACATTCCTTTAGTAAAAGCTGTTGGGTTCATTTTAACCCCACCTACTGCTGAATACTCTTTTCCAAAAGAAGTTTCACCTCGATAAGCTATGCTTTCAAAAGTTTGTTGTACAAATTCTTCTCCAGTTACTGAATCTCTTGCTTGCACAAAGTTTTTTCTTAACCAATCTTTAAATCCAGCAGGGTTTTTTCTTACTGCATTATAATCAAATCCCATGGCTTTCCACCAATAATCATCATCATATGAAAATTGATTGTTAACTCTATCGCCATTCTCTCTACTCCATTCATTAGCCATCTCACGATAAATAGATTCATAGGAGTTTCTAAACATATTGCCTATCTTACCTAAGTTCTCTATCTTTGCATCAGCATTTTTTCCATACTTTGAAGTATCAATTTCATTTTTTCTTCCAGCTTTCCATTTAGCGTAATCGCCACTACGACCAAACTCAATTAACTCAGCAGAAATTGCTTTTACTCTTTTAGAATTTAAAGTCTTATAGCCATACATATCTGCAATCATATCTTCATCTAATTCATTTTTAAATTTAGATACAAGACTATCTTGATATTGTTTAAAGTTCTTTCCTGAATGATATACTCCAGTAGTAACTTGACCTATCAATGCAAATATTTTTAATGCTGTTTCACTTTGCACTAATTTTTTCATTTCAATAGCTGATTTTTCTGCTGCGTTAACTAATCTTCCTAACCCTCGTATTGTTGCATCAAAATATTCAGTTAAATCATTGTTATTCTTAAAAAAATTTCTTACTCCTCGATTATTCTTTTTCCAAAGATCAGCTGCACTAGTAAAAAACCCTCGGTCTTGTGCATCAGAATCAGCTTTATCTCTTAAATTATCTTGCTTACTATTTTTAAAAGGTTGATTAACAATTTCTCCAGTAGTCTTAACATAATTACCCTTGTTTAATTCTTTAACTTTTCTATTCTCTATAGGGCGTACTCTATTAATATCATGGTTTAGTAATGAAGAACCTACCATTTGATTTTTTAATTGAGTATATGTATTAGTTGCTGTACTAATTGGTCCACCTAAGAACGCTCCAGCTAATCCAGCATTGATTAATCGATTCTTAACTTCATCAGGCGTAAATTCTGTTTCAGAAAAGTTTTGAGCAGCATACATTTGAATTCCTTCTTGTAGTAATTCAGTGCCACCTTCACCTACAGCTCCAGCTGCAGTTGCCTTAGCTACATTAAGACCTGAAAACTTAGCTATATCATCAGGGTCTAATCTTAGTAGCCCACGCATTAATTCTGCTTTTTGAGATGAAATAGCTTTACCTATTAATATTCTTGATTGAGATTCAGTTATACCTTCTTTCTTTGCATATGCTTTAACTAATCTATTTAAACCTGCTTGGCTTAATAAAGTAGATGCAGGCAATAAAGCTTGCATACCTATTCGATCTAATGTTGCTGCTGCTATACCTGTTGTAGTCGCTGCAAGAAATTGAGGCATGCCTTTTTCGCCTTCCATTTCATTCCAGACTTGACCAGCATATATCATTGATATCGGAGCATAAGCTGTTGCAACACCTGCTGCTGGACCTAACAAAGCAGACATTGGTACTGCAGCTGCAAAAGATCCGAATGTACCTATAAGATAGGGAGCAGACATAACTGCATTGTTAGTAATCCATTGCCAACTATCCCATACATTTTCTATATCTTCGTAATTATTTAAAGTATAAGGAGCATCTGCCATTCTAAAGCGAGCATTAAGAACACCTTGATCTCCCAAGTTTTCTAGCATTTCAGAATCAGTAACTTCACCTATAGCATTAAGATAACCCCAAAATCCTTCTTTGAGTCCATCCCATCCTTTACCCCATGATTCAGATATTTGATTAGAAAAACCTTTAGCTTCATTAGTTAAAGTTCTACTTTCATCTCGATGAGCTACATCATAATGGATATTAGGATTAAATCCAGCTTCATTAACTGCTAAGCCTTTAAAAGCTAAACCTTCTTTTACTAATTTATCATTTATTTTTTTAGAAGTTTCAGCATAAGGATCAACATAATTATTATATGTCTCTCTCAAAGCACCCATTTCGTTCTTAGCAATCAAAGCTTCAGGAGTTGTAAATTTACTTACTTCAGCTATTCCACGAGCAGTTAATACACGATCTAAGTATTGACCTTCTTTATTAATTAATTGAACTAGCTTTCTGCCAGCTGAATCTACTTCACCAGTATCTACTATTATATTAAAGCCACCTTTATTTTGTACATCAATAACAGCATCTGTTTGGCTCGGACCTAAAGTATGACCCCCTTTATATTTAAGTTCTCCATCGTCATTATAGAATCGTTCTACTTCTCTTGTATCGTAATCTTTTAATCTAAATGATTCGCCTTTATCATTTGTAAAAGTATCACCATCAATCCAAGTATATGTTTCATTATTTGAATCTAAGAATTTCATATTACTTTTTCCTTGGTTTATATAAAGCTAATGCTGCTGGTTCGTCTCTTAGAAAGTTGATTGCCCACCAACCAAATCCACTAAAACCTTTATCTTCAGGAGCACCAGAGTTAAATGACTCTTTTAATTTAGGATCTGCTTTTGTCCATATTTCTTTTAATAACTTCCATTCTTGCCTATAATCTGCAGCATCTGTACTACTCTGTTTAATCATTTCATTAATAACAGCAAAGTTTTCAGTATTTAATTTTTTATTTTTATTTTCACCAGTGCCACTATCATTAAGATCATTAAAAGATATTATCTTATCAGTCTCTAATGGCATTTTAACCATATTATAATAAGTTTCTAAGGATTGAGGCTTATCAAATCCTTCTTCTCCTTTATTATCTAAATGTTTTCTAAAATCTTTATAGTAAAGTTCAATAGCTCTTTCCATAAACTTATTCATATTGCTTCTATCTTTAGGATCAACACCAAACTTTATCATATCTTTATAAAGTAAATCAGCAGCTTCTGCAGCTAATAAAGGTTGAGGTGCTCTTATTAACTCATCACCTTCTTTATTATTGTTAAAAGTTAATTCAGTTGCCTTAAGACTTTTCATGTATTTATCTGTAATTTTTTCTATATCCATTTGATCATCATCATAGGTAAATATTCTACCTTTCAATGAATCAATCGTATATTGATTACCACCTCTATCTACGAGTCTATATTGACTTTTTCCAATTTTAATCTTTTCCATTGGTCCATAGCCTCTTACCCACACTCTAGAACCAGTGCCAGCATCAAGAATACCTGTACCTATTCTTTCTAAATCATTTAAATCACCTGAATATCTATATTTCATAAGAGATCTTTTAGTATAATTTTTAAGATTATCTTTATTAGTAACAAACTTTTGTCTTGCAGCTGATTGAGCATCTACTCGTTTAATATATTGTTTAGTTGCATACTGCAAAGAAGCACTATGATTATAGCCAAATGCTCTAGAACCTAAATACATCAATGATAATCTAGCTAACTCTTCACCACTAAACATATCTTTAAACATATTAGAAAACCATCTAGTCATTTTATCTTGAAGAGTCTCAGGTTGTTTTGCACCTTCTTTCTCTACATCACTTGGTTTTCTTTTATCTAAATCATTAGATACAGCAGGATCAACCTTATCTTTCATACTATCTAATATTTCTGCTGCATTAGTTAATGCTTTAACTGTAGGTTTTTCTGATAATAATTTATTTTTCTTTTCAGTTAATGATTTAACTATATTAGAATCATTCTTATATAATTCTATTTGTTTATCAATTTTATTTACTTCAGCATTAATTTTATTTTCTTCTTCTATTTTAATATTTTCTTTTATTTTAATTTGATCTTTATTATATGCATCATTCTGTTTATTAGCATTCTTAAAAGCTTCCATGTCTCTATCATACATTTCTTTTGTATAATTTTCATCATTGGCTATTCTATCAGCTAATTCTTTAGGTATATTAGAATCTATCCTATTAGGATTAACAGATACAACATAACCAAGCGAATCTAATTTAACATCAGGTCCATAAAGCTCTATATTCTTTTTTCTTCTTTCTTGTGCATCATCATATGTAGTTCCAAACAAAGAAAAATTACCAGATCTATCATAAAAACTATCAGGAAAAATCTTATCATCTTTTTTATCTTTAGCTCCTGTAGAAGCCATAGCAGACATCATTCCAGACTTTGTTGGTGTCATATCAAATGTCATCATAGGGACTTCTTTTATTGCTGATTTTACTTTATCTGGATATTCTTTACCTCTTGGTCCAAGTTCTTCTACTCCTCCTATTGATTTTAAAACATTACCTACACCTGAATGATATGATTGTAAGACTTGGTCTAAATTAAAATTAGGATTTTTATTAGCAATACCTTGTAAATATTCACCAGCAAATTTTCTAGATATTTCAGGATCAAATCGATCTGCTAATGATATAGGCTTTACACCATATCCAGGATTTAAAGCTGTTGCTTCTGTAATTTGATATGGTCCTGCAGCTCCAGCTTCTGAAATTTTATTTGGATCTCCTCCTGATTCTGTCATCATTACTGCATCTATTATTTCTGGTGTTATTTTAATTCCTTGATCAGCATAAGTAGGTACTCGACCACCTTCATTAAATCTAATAGCAAATGTTTTTAAGAAAGCATTTTTAAAACTATCATAGTCCATTCCTAATGATGGATTTGCTATTCGATTTTGATATTCTTCAAACTTATCAAGAATTGTGCCTTCAGAAATATTAGGGTTAGGTATTGAATACATTTTACCATCTGATCCACTAGATGCGTAAGTCGGTATTGGACCACCTTGTTTATCTTGAATATCTCTACCTATTTCATTAAGTTTATCTAACATAGGTTGAACTCCAGGAATCCTAGAAGCTTCTGCATTAATAACATTTTCACCAGCAGTTAACCAAGCTGGATATTTGTCTGTACCTTTAGGTCCAGGTTGAAATGCTGGAGGTATCTCATTCATTTCAGGAACATTAGCTTCAAATTCATAAGATAACATATTTCCAAATCTATCTTTTTGTGTAAACTTTTTTAAGTGCATTACTTACCACCTCCACCTACTTGACCACCTTGACTAAGGTGTTGTACCTTACCACCTTTACTAAAACCACCTGTATCTATACTATCTGAATATCCTGAGTCTTCATAACTACTATCTTCATTACTATCATAACTTGAATTATCTGTAGTACTACCAATTGGATCGCTATAATCAACACTACCAGATGAAAATGTATTTGTACTACTAAATTGAGAGCCTTTAGGTGCTGCTCCATCAATATAACCTACTCCTTGTATTGCATTTATTGTAGGATTATTTTGACCTTGTAAAGAACTTTCAGCTATACCCTCATCTAAAGCAATCTTTTTAGCAATAGTATCTTTTTCATCTTGAGTTGTTCCACCCTCAGATAATGGGCTATTAGCTACTGCAAATTGAAAGCTTTGAGCTTGTGGATTAGGTCTATCTTTATCTCTATCATAAGCAAATTGATTATCTGAATCTCCAAATACATTACCTACTGGATCTTCTAGCAAATAATTAGTAAATGCTTGAGAAGTAGCAAATTCAGGATTAGCATAACCAGTTATAGGGTCATAACTTCTTCCTTCGTCAAATACACCTCCAGTTAAACTACTTATAGATCCATCACTCCCATAACCTTCTGTTGGTACAGCAGGTCCAGTAAAAGAGCCAAGACCAATAGGAGATACTGCTGATACTATACCTGTAGGAGATGGACCAAATACTTCGCCTTTATTAAATATTCCTCTTTCTTCAGCATCATAATCTCTAGGAGCAACGGATGATGCAACATCCAAAGACATTTGTTTACTTGCTTCTGCACTTGGATTACTACTATCTGAAGTATCCATAACAGCTTCATTATTTACTTGAGGTGGTTCATAATTAGGTTTAACTTTAGGCGATGGAGATGAATAATCAAACTTAGGTGGTATATAACCAGAAGATA
>Ga0160423_10001110_pt1 | contig 22497 bp, 17 predicted proteins | sample CRUFie14St8metaG_FD_108191 | JGI IMG/M metagenome (GOLD analysis project Ga0160423, IMG submission 108191) | Marine microbial communities from the Costa Rica Dome - CRUD Field 142mm St8 metaG | ecosystem: Environmental > Aquatic > Marine > Oceanic > Photic zone | place: Costa Rica: the Eastern...
CGCCGGGTCAAAAAAATGGAGGGAGCAGAATGGGAAGCCTTCATTCCGCCCACAGCCAGAGTGAAGGCAAAAGTGGATGCGACTTTCGAGGGAGACACCCTTTCCGCCGGTCCCGACGCGAAGCTCTCAGCAGGGGCTTTCAAGGCAAGCGTCGATGGGATGAGCGCAACAACTCGCGGCCGGGTGATTGCTACCATTGGCTATGAGGCGGATTTTGAGGGAACGCCTCTTCCCATGAAGAACGACAAAGGAGAAGCGGTAAACTTTCCGCCGTTGCCCTGGCTTGGGGCCCGGATTAAGTGGCACGTCCTCCAGCACGACGGCAGTCAGGTCATTGCTAACCGGCTGGACAATGTCCTTTTCCAGAGGACGATGAATTTCTTTGGCGATCCCGAGTTGAGCGATTACGTGCTGGAAGCAGATGTTGCGACGGATGGCAATCGCCGGGTGATGTCCACCATCGGCCTCGTGAACCAGCGCTACCTGATCACGTTGGACGGGAACCGACGTATCCTCGAGGTCAGCTCCAATCATGAAAGGGTGAAGGAGAGCGTCAAATTTCCAATACGCCCTAACACTTGGTATCATCTCAAGACTCACGTTTCGCGGGAGGAAAACGGGAAGGGGTCAGTGCGTGCCAAGGCGTGGCTACGTGATCAGCCCGAACCCGAAGACTGGACTATCGAGGTCAAGCTCGACGATGTTCACGAAAAGGGAGCTCCCGGAATTTTCGCCTTCTCGCCACAGGTTCAAAAGCGCGTTTATATCGACAATATCAAACTTTCTGCCTCCGAGTAGATCGACATCCAACACAGTTCAGACATGAAACTTAATTTCATTTATTCATTCATTATCGGTTTGGGAACCATTGGGGCTCTCTCATCCTGCCAGGACAAGGGAGGCTCCGCTGCCGATAGCGAGGCAGGCACTAGCCCTGAGGCCCCCGCGGAGGCCAGTGAAGACTCAAGTAGTTCAGCCGAGCCTAACGTCGCTGCGTCAGCAGGCGGAGGAGCCCGGGAATGGCCCACATGGGGTCGCGATGGATCGCGAAACATGGTTGGGAATGCGACCAATCTGCCAGTGGAGGTCAACCCAGGGGAAATGGATGACGAGACCGAGGAGATAGACCTCTCCGGGGCAAAAAATATTCGCTGGGTGGCTAAGTTGGGATCGCAATCCTACGGAACAACTTCGGTGGCCTTCGGAAAGGTTTTTGCCGGAACCAACAACGAATCTCCCAGAGACAAGCGCAACGTGGTGGACCGTGGAAACCTGATGTGTTTTGATGAAAAGACCGGTGAATTTCTCTGGCAGCTGGTGTCGCCCAAGCTCGGCGCTCGCAAGGTCAGCGACTGGGAGTATGTGGGGCTTTGTTCCTCGCCTGCCGTAGAAGAGGATCGATTATGGGTAGTGACAAACCGTGGTGAGGTCGTCTGCCTTGATATGAATGGTCTCGCAGATGGAAATGATGGACCGTTTCAGGACGAGCAAAAGTATTACGGTGCAGGCCTCTCGGGAATAGCCAAGGCGCGTGATGTCACTGTTGATGGCGAGACCCGGACCCTTTCCGATGCCAACGCTACCTTGGTCGAATCCTTGACCAAGCAGATTGAGGGGGGCCTTGAGGGGGATGCTCTCAAGGGGGCAATCGGACGGCGCAAGGGAGCCTTTGCCGAGGGCGCTCCAAAGATTGACGAGACCTATGCCGACATCCTCTGGGTGTTCGATATGCGCGACGCGGATAACGGGGTCGGAGCGTTCCCTCACAATGTTTCAAGCTGCTCGCCTCTTATCCATGGGGACATTCTTTATACGTCGACTTCGAATGGGGTCGACTGGTCTCATACGAACATTCCCGGGGAGTTTATCCCTGGACTGATCGCTCTCGACAAGAATACCGGGAAGCTTCTGGGAGAGGAGATCTCCGGAGTATCCGAGCGCGTGCTTCACGCGAGCTGGAGCTCTCCGGCAGTCGGTAAGGCCAAGGGCGAGGACGTTCTGGTCTGGGGTGGCGGCGATGGATTCGCATATGGATTCGATCCCGTTCCGGTGATGGACGAGGACGAAGGTATTCCGATTCTCAAGGAGCGCTGGCGCTACGATGGCAACCCAGTCCATTTCCGACAGAAGCCGGACGGGACACCAATCAAGTATGCGACCTTCAAGGGGCCCAACGATATTATTGGAACGACCGTAATTCACGAGGGGCTGGTCTATTTTGCAATCGGACAGGATCCGGAACACGGAGATGGAGTTGGCATGCTCAGCTGTGTTGACGCCAGCGCGACCGGCGATCTAAGCGGCAAAGCGGTGTGGACATATGAATATGGAGACGGATCAGGTATTGGGCGCTCTATTTCCACCCCAAGCATTACGGATGACGGCCTAGTGATCTGCGCGGAATACGATGGCGATATCCACTGCGTGGACGCTAAGACAGGCAAGCAATACTGGGTGCACGAAACCGGCAGCCGGGTATGGTCCTCCACTCTAGTGGCCGACGGGAAGGTCTACCTTGGCACGGAGGATGGCGAAGTAGTCATTCTGGCCGCTACCAAAGAGAAGGAGCACCTCGGAACGATTGAGCTTCATGCTCCAATCTACAGCTCCGCAGTGGTTGCCAACGACACGGTTTACATCGCCAGCCAGACTCATCTTTACGCCATCGGGACGGTCGAGCAGTAACTCCAGAAGACAAGGGCAGATCTTTCTCACGGTCGGCTCCGTCTTGGCGCCCTAAAACACAAGAACAAAAACCAAGGGTCCCCGCCTAATCCAAACCGGAATGAAAAAGATCTCTGTTGTTTTCCTTGTTATTTTTGTGGTTCTTGCGGCCCTTCATCAGGACTCATGGAACTGGAGCAGTTCTCATCTGGTTTTTGGCTTCATGCCTGTGGGCTTGGCGTATCACGCGCTGTATTCCCTGACGGCCGCCCTCTTCTGGGGAATCGTGATCAAGTTCGCCTGGCCTGAGGACTTGGAGCAGTGGGCCGAAGAGGGAGAGAAGAGCTCAACACCTTAAATTTAAGAATCATGGCAACCGTATGGGTTATAGTCTGCTACTTGGGAGCTCTTCTCGCGTTCGCGCTGGGCTCCAAGGTTCTCTTTCGCGGCACGAGTAACGATTACTTTGTCGCTAGCCGTTCAATCGGACCGTTCATGCTCCTCATGTCGGTTTTCGGAACGACCATGACCGCGTTTGCGCTGGTTGGGTCTACAGGCAAGGCCTTCGAGCGTGGAATAGGAACCTATGGACTGATGGCGTCCTCTTCCGGGCTCATTCACGCAGCTTGTTTCTTTTTGATCGGAGTAAAGATCTGGTCCATCGGTAAGCGCCACGGCTTTGTGACTCAGATCCAGTTTTTCCGCGCTCGTTTCGGCTCTAACGGACTGGGGTATCTCCTCTTTCCCATTTTCGTGCTTCTGGTCATTCCCTACCTTCTTATTGGAGTTATTGGTGCGGGCAAGACTCTCCAACCGGCTACAGCCGGCGCCTTTCCCGAGCTTTTCCAAAGCGAAAACCCGATCCTGAATGGGGGAGTGCCGCCTTGGCTCACGGGCCTAGTCATCTGCGGTGTAGTACTGGCCTATATTTTTGCGGGGGGCTCTCGGGCTGCGGCGTGGGCCAATACGTTCCAGACCTTGGTATTTATGGGGATGGGCTTGGTCGCATTTGTGCTCATTTATAATGTTTTGGGACAGGCGGGTAGCCCAACCAATGTTGCCGCGCGTGTGACAGAGCAGGGTGAGGTTGTGCAAGACTACGCGTTTGACAAAGCCTCAGGGAAATTAGTCAAAGCGGAGAACCCCAAGGTTGTTGGAAAGCTCAAGCACCCGGAGGAGGCGGAGCAATGGGCAGGCAGGCAACCCCACCTGACGAGAGACGAGGTCGAGATCATTTATAAGGCCAAGAATCCTAAAACCAAGAAGGTGGTTGCCAAGACACGCGAGGTGGGAGTGCCGTGGTTGATGTTCCTCAGCTATATGTTTATTCCCCTAAGCGTGGGCATGTTCCCGCATCTGTTCCAGCACTGGCTTACTGCGAAAAGCGCGAAAGCATTCAAGCTTACTTTAGTCGCTCACCCGCTGTGTATCATGATAGTCTGGGTGCCCTGTGTGTTGATCGGGATCTGGGCCAGCGGGTTGCTCCCTTGGGGCATGCCCCCCGCAGCAATTCTCTCAAATGTTCTCAAAACCTTGATAGGGAATCCTATTCTTACAGGGATGCTAACAGCCGGAATTCTTGCGGCCATCATGTCCTCACTGGATTCACAATTCCTGTGCCTGGGCACAATCTTCACGAACGATGTAGTCCTGCATAATTCCAAAAAAGAATATACCGATAAGCAGATCCTCTTCATGGCGAGGAGCTTTGTGGTCGGCATCGTGGCCTTGACCTACGTGTTGGCCCTTCTCCTCCAGAATCAGAACGTCTTCGATCTTGCGGTCTGGTGCTTCTCCGGCTTTGCGGCCCTCACGCCTCTTGTGATTGCCGCGCTTTACTGGCGGCGTGCGACCGCAGCTGGGGCATTCGCGAGCGTGATTACAGTGGTGGGGACTTGGTTCACCTTTTTTGCGATGTCAGGCTTTGGGGGTGAGTTTACCGTGATGGGCGGAATTATGCCGGCTGCCATTTGTTGGGTAGCGGGCGCTCTGGCAATGGTGGTTGTTTCGCTCGCCACTAAGCCGCCCGCCAAGGAGACGGTGGACAAGTTTTTTGTATAAGGCGAAAACGCCCCAACACGGGCGAATTAATGCCACTATTCAGGAATAATTCCCTCTACCGCGGGATCGTGGGACTTGCGGGATTGCCAGAAAGGAGTAGGGATATGCCCAATCACCACGGAATTGATTAGATATGAGCTGTGATTTGACCGTCGAAGAAGCCCGTGCGGCACTGGATGAGCGTGTGCGAGAAAGCATGCAATGGCACTTTTCGCCGGAGACAGGGTGCCCTTACTGGTTAGAAAGAGCCTCCAGCCTGGGATTTGATCCTCGGACTGAGGTGACGTGCTTCGCAGATATCCAGAAATTTCCAAACTTTGACGATGAGGTTCTCCGGAAAGAGGATCCCAGCCGGTTTATCCCAAAGGCGTTTGAAGGCAGGCCTTTCAATGTATTCGAAACCGGAGGCACTACCGGGATGCCGAAGCAGCGGATCGGTTGGGACGATTACAAGACCGACTACTCGGAGTTCAGTGATCATTACCCTTCCGACTTTTTTCCACAGGGAGGGAATTGGCTGATGGTCGGCCCCACCGGGCCAAGGCGCTTGCGACTTTCCATTGAGCATCTAGCCAATCGGCGGGGAGGAGCCTGCTTTTTTATCGATCTTGATCCCCGCTGGGTGAAGCGCCTGATTGCGGACGGAGAATACTCAATGGCCCGAAAATACCAGGAGCATGTCATCGATCAGGCTGTTACCATTATCCGGCACCGAGACATCAAGTGCCTCTTTACCACACCTAAGCTGCTTGAGAGTCTTGCTGAGCGGATGTCGCTGGTTGATGGAGGGATTAAGGGGGTGTTTGCCGGGGGAACGACGATGACTCCTCAATACGTCCGCTTTATTGAGGAGGAAGTATTGGAGGGCAAAATCAATTATGCCCCAACCTACGGGAACACCTTGATGGGCCTTGCAATTAGCCGGAAGCGGGAGCCAGGCGAGTATAGCCTGACTTATTATGCCCCCCAGCCCCGCGCCGTCCTGCGAATCGTGGACCCAGAAGATTCGACCCGCGATGTAGAGTATGGGGACTACGGTCGGGTGGAACTCACAACCATGACCAAGGAGTTTTTCGTGCCTCGCTTTCTTGAGCGGGATGAGGCCATTCGGAGAGAGCCATGTGGAGAATTTCCCTGGGACGGAGTGGGAGATGTAAGGCCGTTTCAGAGTGGAACAAAGCAGGTGATTGAAGGCGTCTACTAAGCGAGACGACCCAAAGACTCAGCATTCGAAACGGAACACACCAACAAGAAACTTGAATCCCCGGAGCTTCAAAGCGCTCCACTGAACATCATGAGTAAGGAAACGCATATCCCGGTCCTGCGCCTCGGCGAGGAATATCATAGTCTCGATACCGTCGAACTGGAGTCCGCAGCAGGCAGTGCGGTCTACACCCATACGGCGAATCCCGGCCTGATACGTCGAGACATTCTCAACCTTGAAAAATCGAAGGCTGCCTTAGAGGCCGTGCCTGCAGAGACCCTTGCGGATTATTGCGAGGCCGCTGCAGAACTCTTCCTCCACGAAGAGCTTCCAGTTGGTAACAGCACTCAGAGTCCCCAGCAATATATCGAGTCTCTGTCTGCGCTGACCAAGCTTCCCCACACGCTCGTGAAGATGAACATGGGCAAAGTTCACGCGGCGATGTCGCAGATCCGGACGGTGATCGGAGGTCTGACCCGTAATCTTCCCTTAGAGCTTTTTGATAGGGGGCTTTCGGCGGTCGATGATCTTGAAGTGAACTTCTATCCGGTGGCCGACGCTCTGGGGGTTTCTCTCCCCAGTAATGCGCCTGCGGTAAATTCTTTGTGGCTTCCCGCGCCGGTCCTGAAGATTCCGGTCCTGTTAAAACCTGGCCGGGAAGACCCTTTTACTCCGCTGCGTATTGTTCAGTCCCTGATTGCTGCAGGATTCCCGAAAGAAGCGTTCGGGTTTTATCCCACCACTCACGAGGGTGGGGACACCATTCTCATGGGCTGTGGTCGTGGGATCGCGTTTGGAAGTGACGCCACAGTCCGAAAGTATTCGGGCTTTCCGAGTATCCAGGTCCATGGCACGGGGAGGAGCAAGGTCCTTATCGGAGATGATTATCTCGGCAAATGGGCCGATCATACGGAGACTCTGGTGGAATCTATCTCGGCCAACGGAGGCCGAAGCTGCATCAACACCTCTGCGATTCTTGTCCCATCCGGGCGAGATGAGCTAGCGGATGCCGTAGCGCGTGACCTCGCGGCTATCGAGCCTCTCCCCAGGGATCATGAGGAGGCGCTTCTTTGCGGCTTTTCAAATACCGAATGGGCTGGATCGATTAATGACCTCATTGATGAGCACCTCAAGGTGGAGGGCGCGGAAGATGTCACAGCGCGTTACCGGAACGGCTCCCGTCTTGTTGAGATGCACGGGCAGACGTATCTGCGGCCGACGTTGATTTCGTGCGCGGACCCGGGGCACCCCCTCGCAAATACGGAATTCATGTTCCCTTTTGCCAGCGTGACGGAAATGCCGCAGAGCCAAATGCTTGAGGAGATTGGGGAGACTCTGGTTGTTTCTGCCTGGACTGAGGACGCAGGCTGGATTCGCGACCTGATGAATTCATCCGATATCGAGCGGCTCAATATTGGCCCCTTCCCGACCAACCGGGTTCAATGGGAGCAGCCACACGAAGGCAATTTGTTCGAGTTTCTGTTCCGGCGGCGCGCTATTCAGGGGAATCTTGCCGCGGTGAGCTGATTCACGATGGAGCCCTTTACTACCAGACCCAGTCCCCAACTGGTGGGCGGCCCGGGCTCTCTCGCGGAGCTACCGTCGTGTGTCCGCAAAAGCGGAGGGCGAAACGTGTTGCTTGTTACCGATCAAGGGGTGGTTGCGGCCGGCCACACCGGGCGAGCCTTGGCTTTGCTTGAAGATGCAGGAATTGCCTGCACGGTCTATGATGGCACGAGCGAGAATCCTGGGGAGAGCGACATCCTTGCTGCGATGGAATTTGCCCGCAAGGTTGAGCCGGATTGCTTTGTGGGCCTTGGTGGAGGGAGCAGTATGGACACCGCAAAAGGCTGTAATTTTCTTCTGACTAATGGGGGTGCTATGAGCGATTACAAGGGATACGGCGCGGCTCAAACTCCCCTCCTTCCCTTTATTGGCGTTCCAACTACGGCTGGAACCGGAAGCGAATGCCAGAGTTACGCGGTGATTAGTCGGGATCAATCTCATGAGAAGATGGCCTGTGGGGACCCTTCTGCGCTTGCGACATATGCCATTCTTGACCCTGACCTGACGGCCTCGATGCCTCACAGGGTGGCGGTCCTGACGGCGCTGGACGCCCTCGCGCACTCGTTGGAGACGGCTGTGAGCACTCGTAGGAATTCGTTCTCCTCCGCCTATTCAAGGGAGGCGTTTCTTCATATCTCCTCTGCGATTGAGCCGGTTCTTAGGGGACAAGCATCAGCTATCGAGCGCAACGCAATGTTAATGGGATCTGCCTTTGCGGGACTCGCAATTGAAAATAGCATGTTGGGCGCGGCTCACGCCTCGGCGAACCCACTCACGGCCTCATGCGGGCTGGCCCACGGCCACGCGGTCGCTCTGATGCTTCCTCATGTGATCGGGCTGAATCAGGAAGTCCTGAAAGCCCGGGAGACCTATGCGCATTATGGAACCTTGCTCTCAAGTTGCCAAGGGGCGGACTGGGGGGTCCGAGCCTGGGTTGAGCATTTGCTTACCATTGCGGATCTCTCTCCGCTAGCGCAGTGCGGCGTTGATCCAGGCTTGTTTACCGAGCTTGCTGAGGACGCTACGAGGCAATGGACGGGACAGTTCAATCCTCGGAGTATGAAAAGGGAGGATTTTGCAGTATTATACGAGGGCGCCTTTCATGGTGCTGCAACCCAAGATACGTGATGGACTACCTCTACCCTAACCTTTTGGCCATCTGCGTGGCCCATGTTCTCGTTACCGCAGGGACCAGCCTCGCGGCACCCGTGGCTCAAAACGTAGAATCAGAGACAAAGTCTTGGGCGATTCCCCGCGGAGGCAACGCCCTGCAAGGGCGGGTTCCCGACCGTATTCCTCGCAAGCCCGTAGTAAGCTGGGATGCCGTTCTTGATGGGCCGATCGTGGGGGACGCAGCTATTGCGGATGGCGCCGTTTTCGTAGGCACGGTAATGGGCACCTTCTACTCCGTGGATGAGCGTAGCGGCAAGCTGCGCTGGAAGGTTGAAACAGAGGATACCATTGAGGCCCCACCAACCGTGGGCGGAGGCCGGGTTTTCATTGGATCGAGTGATCGATATCTTTACTGCTTCGATCAGAAGACCGGTAAGGAGCTATGGAAATATGAAGCTGCGGATAAGTTCGTGGGCGGGGGCTTACTGATTCAAAGCCCCGATGGGAAGGAGTCTTGGATCGTCGTCAACGGCTACGATGGGATCTGCCGGGCGCTGCGTACGAAAGATGGCACGGAGGCGTGGATTTACGAAACGGCAGAGCAGATCAACGGAACCCCAGCGCTGGTTAATGGCAAAAATATCGTTCTTGGAGGCTGCGATGCGAGAGTGCACGTGATTGACGTGACTAATGGGAAGGCAGTGAATGAAGTCGAGGTGGAGGCGGAGATCATTGGCACTGTAGCGACCATGGGCAGCATGGTGTATTCTGCGAATTATGGAAACCAGCTGGTTGCAGTAGACATTTCGAAGAAGGATCCGAAGTGGGTTTACGAGGACAAGGATTTCGGTTTCTACGCGGCACCCGCAGTTACAGAAGAGCACGTGTTCATCGGTTCCCGAGACAAGCACCTCCATGCGGTAGATCGGGAGAGCGGCAAAAGAGCCTGGCGATTCAAGACCGGCTCCCGTATTGATGGCGGAGCAATCGTCTTCAAGGATGCGGTGGCCTTTGGATCTGGAGACGGAAGGGTTTATGCGGTCGATCCTGTGGACGGGAAAGAAATCTGGAGAGTGGATCTGGGAGAGGGGATCAGTTCAGATCTCGCATTTGCCAACGGGAGAATCGTGGTAGGGGGCTCCGATGGAACGCTTTTTTGCATTGGGGGACAGTAAGGAGGCCTTCCCTGATTGTAAGGATCTCCAAAATTAAAGGTGCTCAGGGAGCTTTGGTGGGGAAAATCAATGGCAGGCTCTCCTCGAAACGGACCCGCCGGGTCACTGAAACCGGGTAATCACTTTGCGAGGTTCCAATTCTTGCAAAAACGGGCTATTCTCTTTCCCGCCCATTCTGTTTGGCCCTGACGGGCGACGATAAGCCTTAAGCTACACCATGAGCGAAACCGCTACCCCTCCGACGAAGAAGGCCACCCGGGCGGGCAATTACTTTATTTCCAATTACCCGCCCTTTTCCTTCTGGTCTAGTGACCAGGAAGAGGAAGTCCGGTCGGCGTATGACCGTGCCCCGATCCCGGGGACACCTCTCGGGTTATATCACCATATTCCCTTCTGTCGCAGGCGCTGTCACTTCTGCTATTTCCGGGTCTATACGGATAAAAATGGACAGGAGATCCGAGACTATCTGGATCACACCATTACCGAATTGGAGCGTCTGGCAGCGAAGCCTCTTGTCGCGGGACGCAAGCCGCACTTTATCTACTTTGGGGGAGGAACCCCTTCCTACCTGTCCGGGCGGCAGCTGACAGACCTTACCGACCGCATGAAGGCCATCCTCCCGTGGGACGAGGCGGAGGAGGTCGCCTTCGAATGTGAACCGGGAACCCTAACGGCGGGAAAGCTGGCTGCGATCAAAGAGATCGGAGTGACCCGCTTGAGCCTTGGGATCGAGAACTTTGATGACCGGATCCTCGAGATCAACGGTCGCGCTCATCGGAGCAAGGAGGTTTGGAAGGCCTTCGAGCGCGCAAGGTCCGAAGAGTTCGATCAGATCAATATCGATCTTATTGCGGGAATGTTGGAGGAGACGGAGGAGAACTGGCAGAAGAACATTGAGCAGGTGCTCAAACTTGCTCCGGACAGCATCACCATCTACCAGATGGAGATTCCCTATAACACGACCATCTACAAGGACATGAAGGAGAGTGGTGCTTTGGTGGCACCAGTGGCGGGGTGGGAAACCAAGAGGCGCTGGGTAAAAGAGGCCTTTTCGGAACTGGAGGCTAATGGCTACACGATTAGTTCCGGATATACGGCAGTAAAGAATCCCGAGAGAACAAAATTCATCTATCGGGACTCTCTCTGGGGAGGCGCAGATCTTGTTGGGCTTGGGGTAGCCTCGTTTTCACATGTGCAGGGAGTCCATTATCAGAATCTGACGGAGATAGACGATTACGTGGCCGCAATTGATTCAGAGAAGATGCCAGTCAAGCGCGCGTTTCGAACGAATGAAGAGGAGCGTATGATACGAGAGTTTATCCTACAGATGAAGTTGGGCCACGTGCATGCAGAGTACTTCCGCAACAAATTCGAAATTAACATCCTTGAGCGTTTTTTCCGCCCTCTCGAGGAGCTGACCGATGAAGGGCTTCTCAAGGTGGTCGATGATTCTATCGTGCTGAGCCGAGACGGACTTCTTTGCGTGGATAATCTTCTTCACGACTTTTTCCTCGAGCACCATAAAACGGATCGAATTGTTTAAGATCGCAGCAAGATATTGTCCGCTGGCCCGCTATGCGGCGGTCGTGAGCGATCTCCGAAAGTCCTTCATCAAAAACCCCTCTTGAATCCAATCGAGCATTCATCTCCTCACGGCTTTTTGGGTGAATCCCTCGCGCGTGCTGGGCTGAGACCGGAGGTATTTATCTGGTGCCCTTCCGAGGAAGTGCCAGAGCCTTTCCAAGCTCTCCTTGTGCATGATGGTGATATGACTTCGACCCTTGAGAGGTTCTACGAGGAGCGCATGCTTCTTGAGGTTCTCGCGGAGGAAAATTCCGATGGATGCTACTACAGGGAAGTCATTCTCAAGGGCAAGGGAACAGGTCGGGTGGCTGAATTCGGGGTGATTGAAATTGAGTTGGATAATTTTCCTCGTGCTCTTCAGAAGTTGATTTTACGCGGCGAGCAACCTCTAGGGGGGATCCTCAATGAGAGTGAGATAACCTATAAAAGCGAGCCTCTCGGCTACTTTTCGGTTGCGCGGGAGGCCCTACCGCCGAAATTATCCCTATTGGGGTCTGCAAACACGCTTTTTGGCCGCTATAATCAGCTAAAAAGCCCTGATGAGACCTGCCTGGCCCGAATTCTCGAAATAGTTCCTGATTTTCACCACCAATGAATATTTCCGGCGATAACCAATCTTGTGAAGTCATTGTGATCGGCGGGGGCCCCTGTGGAGCTACCACGTCTGCCCTCCTTGCAGAGAAAGGCCATCGAGTCATCTTGCTCGAGAAAGAAAAATTTCCCCGCTACCATGTCGGCGAGTCGCTCATGCCCTTCTGCTATTTCACCCTGAAAAGGCTTGGAGTCCTGGAGGAAATGGAAAAGCAGGCATTTGTGAAGAAGCACAGTGTGCAGTTTGTCTCTAAAGACGGGAAAATATCAGATCCATTTTACTTCTTTCAGCATTTTGACCACCCGGCAGCCACGACGTGGCAGGTGGAACGGTCCGTCTTCGACAATATGCTTCTGCGCAACGCAGAGGCTAAAGGAGTCGACGTTCGAGAGGAAACAGAAGTGCGCAGTTTCACCTATGAAGGGGATCAGGTTGTTGGCGTAACCGCCAAGGGAAAGGACGGAAAGGAATACACCCTCCAAGCACCGCTGACGGTTGACTGCACTGGGCGTGATGCCCTGTTCTTGAGAAAAAAGAGCTGGAGGAAACGGGATCCAAAGCTCAACAAGATAGCGATTTGGACACTTTATAAGAATGCGAAGCGTGACGAGGGCTTGGATGAAGGGGCAACCACCGTAGCCTACGTCGATGGCAGGGGCTGGTTCTGGAACATTCCCCTGCGCAACAATATTGTGAGCTCGGGAATCGTCGCGGAGCGGGATTACCTCTACCGTGACAGCAGGGACCCGAAGGAGATCTACGAGCGCGAAATCGAGAAAAATAGCTGGATCAAGGATCACCTCGGAGAGGGAGAGCAATTTGGCGAATACTGGGTGACTGGGGAGTATTCTTACCGTGGAGAGCATTGCGCCTCTGATGGTCTCGTCATGGCAGGTGATGCCTTTGCCTTTTTAGATCCGGTCTTTTCCTCGGGAGTCTTTCTCGCTTTGAAAAGCGGAGAAATGGCAGCAGACGCTGTGGGAGAAGCTTTGGAGAAAGGAGACTTCTCAGCAGGGCAATTCTCCACTTACGGGGAGGAGCTTTGCGGAATGATTGAAGTAATGCGCAAGCTCGTTTACGCCTTTTACGACGAGAACTTCAGTTTTGGGGAGCTCATTAAGCGGCACGAAGAAATGCGCCCCATGCTCACAGACTGTTTGATTGGCGATCTCGATGGAAAAGATTATACGCCCCTCGCGGAAGCAATAGGCGACTTAGCCTCGCTTCCGGAGCCGCTCGCCCACGGGCGAGTTCCTCAGACTGTAACGTAACACGATATGTCCCCGATACCCGCATGAAGGTCACCTTTCTGACAGCGGGCACGGGTAGCTACCACTGCGGGGCGTGCATGCGCGACAATACCCTCGTAATGGCCCTCCATCGTGACGGTCACGAGGTCGCATTGTTGCCGTTGTATTTACCCATGCAGCTGGATGAGGAAAGTCCGCCACAGCAAAGTCGGGTGCCCATATTTTTTGGAGGTATCAACGTCTACCTGCAAAACAAGTTTGCGTTATTCAGGCACACTCCCCGGTGGGTTGACGCCCTCTTGAATGGCGCAGGGCTACTGCGGAAGGCGGCAAGCCGGAGCCATATGACCAGCCCGCGAGACCAGGGAGAGATCTGTCTTGCTATGCTTCGGGTGGAACAGAGCCGTTTCACGAAGGAGCTGGAAAAGCTGATTGACTGGCTCGCTGTGCACGAGCAGCCCGAATGTATCGTCCTGTCGACAACACTTTTCGCCGGGATGACCAAGGAGTTGAAGAAGCGTCTGGAAGACATTCCGGTCATCGCGTTTTTTCAGGGAGAAGACACCTTTTTGGACAGTCTTCCCGAACCTTACCGGACCGAGTGCTGGGATGAAATGAAGGAACGGCTTGGGGAGTGCGAAATGCTGATTGCCCCAAGTCGCTTTTATGCCGGGGTCATGTCCAAGCGCCTCGGGATCTCTCCGGAGAAAATAGAGGTGCTCCCTAACGGGATTAACTTGGAAGGATACGGGAGACAGCCCTCGGATGGGCCCAGGGCGATTGGTTACTTGTCCCGGATGTGCAAGGATAAGGGTCTGGGAGACATGGTGGATGCCTATCTCCTCTTCCAGGCGAAGGGAAACTTTCCGGAATGCCGGCTCAAGATTGCGGGTTCATGTCCCCCAGGGGATGAGCCCTTTGTAAATGAGCAGAAACAAAAAATTGAGACTGCCGGACTGAGCCATCTTGTTGACTGGACGCCCAATGTGAGCCGGGAAGAGAAAGCCCGCTTTCTTGGGAGCCTTACGATTTTTTCTGCGCCGATGCGTTATGCCGAAGCCTTCGGGCTCTGCCTGGTTGAGGCCATGGCGAGTGGGGTTCCGGTGGTGAATCCCGGGGGCTCGACCTTTGAGGAAATCGCGCTGGTCACGGGGGGAGGAAAGACAGTCTCACCCGGCGACCCCGGGTTGCTGGCGTGTGCTTGGGAAGAGCTCCTGGGCAATCCTGAGGAGGCGACAGCGATGGGAGAAAGAGGTCGCCGAGGGGTAAAGGAGCATTATAGTGTAAAGGCCATGAAGGATGGGTTCCTGAAACTCGCTCAGAGAGCCTGTGCAAAGACTGTGTCCCGCTAGCCATGAGGGAGGATTCCAAAAATTACTGCTATGAGCACAGCCGCCGGGTTGAGTTTCATGAGACAGACCTCGCCGGGATCGTACACTTCTCCAATTTCTATCGCTATATGGAGTCTGCTGAACATGCCTTCATGCGAAGCCTTGGACATCCAGTTCACGGACGAGCTGCCGAGGATGGGGTTGGATGGCCGCGGGTGAGTGCCAGTTGTGAATTCCGAAAGCCTGCGCGAAACGACGACGTGTTGCGGATACGGGTTAGTATCGAAGAAATCCGGACGAGGTCGGTTCGCTACAGTTTTCGCTTCTACCTTGACCCCGGGGATGATCCCATTGCGACGGGAACAGTAGCGGTTGCCTGCGTGCGATTCAAAGACGGAGAAATTTCTGCAGTTCCCATCCCTGAACAGATTCGAGCTGATCTCAAGTCCGCCGAGGCGGCCGCCAATCCCGAATGATTCCAGTGAGCGCTCCGCTTCCCAAATCTCAGAAAAAGAAATCCATGAACTGGCTTATTTTTGCTCTCATGACCGTGGCCTGTTGGGGCCTCTACGGCATTTTCCTTCATGCCGGCCAAGTTGAAATGCAGGACAAGGCCCTTGGCCGCTACAAGGCCTTCCTTTTCGTGGGGCTCGCCTATTTTATCACCGCAGTAGTCGCGCCACTGGTGGTCCTGCTGGTCAAGGGAGCAGACTGGTCCATGCCGGGGAAGGGGATGTGGCTTTCTCTATTTGCCGGGATTCTTGGTGCTATCGGAGCTTTTTGCGTTCTGCTTGCGATGGCTTCTGGGGCTAAGGGTGGAATGAGTCCTGCGGTTGTGGCAATCTCGGTGATGTCGATCATCTTCTGCGGAGCCCCACTGGTGAATGCGATCGTTTCGATCTGTATGGATCGACCGGCAGGAGGGCTCGCAGCCGTTCCGTGGCAATTTTTCTGCGGGATCCTGATGGCGGCCTTGGGCGGCTTCATGGTGGTGAAGTTCAAGCCCGCTGGATCTCATGGAGCTCCTCCGGCTAAACCGCCGATAGAGGCTCAACCAAAGCAATAGGAAGTAAAACTCCTCTGGGAAGACTGGAGAGACCTCGGAAATGATGCCCCTCAGCGCCATCAACGACCTCTTCGGAGCCATCCTGCCTGCCAATGCTTTTTACGCGGCAAAGTTGGGAGCGCTTCGAACGGTGGAGAGCCTGAAGGAATTTGAGAGCCGAGTACCGTTTACGACCAAGGACGAACTGGCTGCGGATCACGAAGCGCATCCCCCTTATGGCTCAAACCTCACCTATCCAGTTGAGCGCTACATCCGTTTCCACCAGACAAGCGGCACGCGAGGAAACCCCATGGCTTGGCTAGATGATTCTGCCGGCTGGGACTGGGTCTTAAAATCGTGGCAGTGGGTCTGGGACAAGGCTGGGGCTACTCCGGGGGATAGCGCGTTTTTCCCATTCTCCTTTGGCCCCTTCATTGGGTTCTGGTCCGCTTTTGAGGCTGCGACGGAAATGGGTATCCGGGCTATTCCGGGAGGTGGGCTTTCGAGTGAAAACCGCCTCCGGATGATGGAGCGGCATCGACCTGGCTTTATTGCGTGCACCCCTACCTATGCCCTTCATCTTGCTAACATAGGGAAGGAAATGGCTCTTCCGGTAGATGCGCTGGGCGTGGAAGCGCTGGTCGTCTGTGGTGAGCCCGGGGGAAGTATTCCAGAGGTTCGGGAACGGATTCAGCGTGAATGGAATGCGCGGGTTGTGGACCACCATGGGATGACCGAGACGGGCCCGGTAACAGTCAGCGATCCTCAAAATCCCGAGGTCCTCCGAATTTCTCATCAGGCCTATCACGCGGAGGTTATCGAGACATGCAGTGGAACCCACGTAGCTCTGGGAGAAGTTGGAGAGCTCGTATTGACAACTCTCGGGCGCTACGGGTCACCATTGATCCGCTATCGTACGGGCGATCTTGTCCGCCCGGTAGCCATTGAGGGGGAGGAGCCCGGAGTCTTTGGTTTACATAGGGGCATCATTGGAAGGGCGGATGATATGGTAGTAGTTCGAGGGGTGAATCTCTACCCTAGTGCGATTGAGGCGGTTGTTCGGGGCTTGGATGGGATCGGGGAATACTTGGTCGAGGTTGATGAGCGTGGAGCCCTGCCAGAGGTCAGCCTGATTGTAGAGATTCTGGAGGGGCAATCGGTTGAGAGCGAACTTGAGGCCCGCCTCCGTGCTGTTTTTTCTATGAGAATCCCTGTAAGAGCGGTTCGTCCCGGCGACTTGCCGGTTCACGAAGTAAAGGCCAAGCGGTGGAAAGTGATCAGGTAATGATAGATGTTCAAAATGTAAGCAAGGTGTATGAGATGCCTGGGGAGGCCGTTCGAGCCCTCGAGGGCATCGAGTTTCAGGTAAAATCGGGAAAGACGGCGGCAGTCGTCGGTCCCTCGGGTAGCGGAAAAACAACCCTGCTGAATCTTCTAGGGGCGTTGGACCAGCCCAGTGAGGGCAAGATAGTCATCGACGGCAATGATCTCTCCTCCTTTAGTGAGGAGGAGGCCGCGACTTTTCGAAACCGCTCTCTGGGTTTCGTCTTCCAGCACCATCACCTGCTGCCGCAGTGCACCCTTCTGGAAAATGTGGTTCTTCCCCGCCTTGCCGGGGGTTGGGAGGAAGCCGAATCAGAGACTGCGGCAAGGGCGGAGACATTGCTCGAAAATGTTGGCCTTCAGGACCGGCTTACCCACTTTCCGCACCAGCTTTCTGGCGGGGAGCGATTGCGCGCGGCTCTCGCCCGGGCACTTGTCAATAAGCCAAAATTGATTCTTGCAGATGAGCCTACGGGCTCGCTCGATCTTGAGACAACAGAAGTGGTTGCAGAGCTTCTGGGGCGGCTGAATTCCGAGATGGGCGTCACCCTCGTAGTCGTTACCCACAATCTTGCTCTAGCCCAGAGGATGGAAAGTCACTTTGAGCTCCGCGGTGGGCAATTGGAAAAGCAATGAATGTGCTCAAGTTCATCCGGCGCGGGATCTGGCACTACAAGCTGTCCTATTTTGGGGTCGGTGCTGGTGCGGTTCTCGGTGCTACCGTCCTGCTCGGAGCTCTTATTGCCGGGGACTCGGTAAAGGAAACTCTTCGTCAGGTTGCTGGTCAACGTGTTGGCCAAGTTGGCCATGTGTTTGTGGCGGGAGAGGGTTTTTTTCGAGATGCCCTCGCTGATGATGTTGAGAACAAGGACCTCCGGGTCGCGCCGGTTCTCCTCCTCCGGGGGCAGCTCAATGCCTCGGGGACTGGCAGGGCTCAAGGGAGCGTCCAGATTCTTGGCGTAGACGACCGGTTCTGGGGCTTTTCACCAGAAGAGGGGAGCGCGGTGGCGCTCGAGCCCCGGGAAGTAGGGGTGAACAGTTATCTGGCAGAGTCCCTAGATCTTCAAGAGGGCGACTCCGTCATCATTCGCCTTCAAGAGCCCGGCATGCTTTCCCGCGATGCCCCCCTCTCCGGAGAGGCTGAAGATGTTATCAGTTTTCGGGCAAAGGTCAGGAAGGTTGTGGGCCCAAATCAGTTCGGCCGATTCAATTTGCAAGCCACTCAGCTACCTGTGCCCACCGTTTTTGTGCCCTTAAGCCGGTTACAGCAAGTGGTCGAACAGCCCGGCCGGGCCAATCTGCTCCTTTTGTCTGCGGAGGGAGAGGGAGCAGTTGATGGTAATGAGTTGGCTGGCCAGATCAGGAGCCGGATGGCTCTGGAGGACTATGGCCTTTCCATTGTAGATGTGCCTTTGGCCAACGCCTCCGAGGTCAGATCAAGCCGTATTTTCTTCGAGGACCCGATCGTCCGAGTAGTCCAAGAGCGGTTTCCCGCCATGCTGCCGGTAACCAGTTATCTCATTAACACCTACGCTGCGAATGGGAAGGAGACGCCTTACTCCATGGTGGCGGCAGTGCGGTCAGAGGGAGCTTCTTTCCTGCCCCAGGACATGAAAGGAGAGGACATCGTAGTCAATGAGTGGCTGGCGGAAGACCTCGATTTGGAATCCGGTCAGGAATTAAGCTTATCCTTTTTCAAATTGGTCCGGGGAAATGAGTTAGAAGAATCCACGGCGAATTTCCGGGTGCGAAAGAGTATCAAACTTGAGGGCCTTGCCGCAGATCAGCTTTGGATGCCGGACTTCCCGGGGGTGGCGGAGGCGGAGGATGCCCAGGATTGGGCTCCGGGGCTGCCTCTCGATCTTGGAAGGATCAGACAAAAAGATGAGGATTATTGGGATGATTATCGGGGAACCCCAAAGGCCTTTATTTCTGAGGAAAAGGGGACGGAGCTATTTGGCAACCGGTGGGGAAATTTCACATCTCTCCGGGTGCCAACCTCGGAGGTTTCTACGGTGAACCTGGAGGATGAATTGCTACCACTCCTCAGGCCAGAGATGGCCGGATTGCTCCTGCGTAACCTGGGAGATGAAGCAAGAGCAGCAGCCAAATCCCCAGTCGATATCGCGGGCCTTTTCCTCAGCATGAGCGTTTTCCTGATTGTGGCGTCCATTGCTCTAACGGCGATGCTCTTTCGGTTCAACGTTGAGCAGCGCAACCGGGAGAGTGGGCTGCTTGCTGCGGTGGGGGTTTCACCGAGAAAGGTTCTCCGATGGCGCCTCGTGGAAGGGTTCATCATTGTTTCAGTGAGCGGGGGAGTCGGGTTGACCCTGGCAATCATCTACTCGACCTGGATTCTCCGCTTTCTGGAAACAATATGGAGTGATGGGATGAGCGGGCCATTCTTCATGCTTCACCTGAACCCCAACAGTGTTTGCGTCGGATTAGGAGTCTTCATTTTTCTGTCTATGGCCGCAATCTACTACTCGATGCGGAAGCAGGCTCGTAGGAGTGCAACCATGCGGTTGGAGGCAGGACCTGAGGAGGCCCGGGGGCGCCCCCGGATCTGGCGATTTGCATCTACAGGGGCACTCTGTGTGCTCGTAGCGGCAGGAAGCCTGCTTGGGAGAGAGTCGCTTGGAGCTCAGGCGGCCTTTTTCCTTTCCGGGATGTTTCTTCTGGTTGCAGGGCTGCTGATCTACCGGGCGCGGCTCGAACGTATAGCCAAGAAGAGATATCCTTCCATGTCTACTAGAGCGATGGCGACCCTGAACAGTGTTCGCCGACCGGCGCGAAGTCTGGTGGTAGTTGGGATCATGGCATGCGGAATTTTTCTCGTCATTTCTGTTACGGCCTCACGAAAATACGTTGGGGAAGAGTGGGCAGAAAAGGAAAGTGGGGCCGGAGGGTTCGGCTTTTGGATCGAAACGACAAGTCCGATCAATCGAGCAGCTGACGCCAAGAAGGATCCTGATTATTTTGAGCTGGGAGACCTCAGGGATATTCTTGGTGCCATCGTCCCCTTCCGAATGGGTGTGGGAGACGATGCTAGCTGCTTTAACTTGAACACGGCAGCACGCCCCCGATTGATTGCGACCGATACCAGGGCCTTAGCAGAGCGAGGGTCCTTTACCCTCAAAGCAGTTTCCAAAGGAGCCAATAAGGAAGACGGCTGGAAGCTCCTGGGGCAACGAGCCGAGCCGAGGGTGCTTCCTGCATTTGTCGATGAGACAACGATGATGTGGGTTCTTAAGAAGAAAGTTGGAGATCGAATTACCTATCAGGATGAGCGGGGGAAGGATTTTCAGGTAGAAATTGTAGGCGCGTTAGCCGATAGCGTTTTCCAAGGAAACTTGATCGTTGACGAGTCCGCCTTTCTTAGGTTGTTCCCCTCGCAGGAAGGCTACCGCCTGTTTCTGGCGGACGCTTCAGACGACACCGAGCAGGCGCTGGAAGCGCTGCAGAAAGCCACTGCAGATCGTGGAGGCGCAGTTTCTCTTACACAGGAAAGGCTCGAAAGCTTTAACAGCGTGCAGAACACCTATATTTCGATTTTCCACGTCCTTGGAGGTCTCGGTCTTATTCTAGGGAGTGCAGGACTCGGAGTTGTGACAGCTCGTAATCTTGCCGAAAGGCGGAATGAATTTGCCGTTCTCAACGTCATCGGGGTGGCCCACCGGGAAATCCGAAGGATTATTTTCAAGGAGGTGAGATCCTTTATTGGCTGGGCTCTTGTGGTCGGTGTCGGGGCCTCGTGCGTAGCAATACTGCCTGTGTTCTCAGAAGCCCCGCCAGAACAAACGCTGTTTGGTCTAGGGGTAATGGTTGTGCTTATCGGCGTAAATAGTCTGTTCTGGGCCTTTGTTGGCTATCTTGCCGCCTATCGCAGAAGATCTGGAATCAGGGTCTGAAGCCGACTCTGTTTCTTGTGCTTCCTTGGTTGCTACCTAGGCTTCCACTGTGAAAGCTCTTATCCTCGTATTATTAATGTTAGCGCCTATGGCCCGCGGCGGTGATTGGGTTGATCTGTGGCCGGGAAAGGCTCCGGGGGCCAAACGTCCTCCGGCCGGGACCGAAACTGGCGGAAGCAACTGGAGATTTTCTCATACGGAAGTTCCCCAGTACAGTTTGTTTCCAGCAAAAAAACCGAATGGAACGGGAGTGGTTATTTTGCCAGGTGGGGGCTATGCCAACCTCGCAGCAGATCACGAAGGGCGCCAAGTTGGAGAGTGGTTCGCCAAACGGGGAGTAACGGCCATGGTCGTCAAATACAGGGTTAGCGCCAACCCTGCCCTTGGATATCATTATCCCGTCCCTCAAATGGATGTTCGGCGGGCGATCCGAACAATGAGGTCCATGTCGACGAAGTGGGCCGTGGATGCGGGTCGGATCGGCGTTCTGGGGTTTTCGGCCGGAGGCCACCTCTGCTCTACCGCAGTCACAATGTTTGATGACACATTCAAGCAGGAAACTCAGGACCCTATCGACATGCTGAGCTGTCGGCCGAACTTTGGGATTCTCTGCTATCCTGTGATTGCAATGGGCCAGCCCTATTGCCACGGGGGTTCGGTGAGGAATTTACTAGGAGAGGCGCCCTCTCAGGAACTCCTCGACCGAAACAATACCGCATTACGAGTCACTAGCCGCACACCTCCGATTTTTCTCGTCCACTCTGCCGATGACCGGGCAGTGCCTTTACGGAATGGCACGGAATTTGTGGCAGCTTGTGCGGAGAAAGGAGTTCCGGTAACCTCCCACATTTACGCCAAGGGAGGCCACGGTTATGGTCTGGGCCGGGCTGGAGAATCCAAAAACTGGCCTGCTCGCCTCGAAGATTGGATGCGAAGCCACGGATGGATGGACTGAGCTGCGACCATGGGCTGCTGTTTGGCAGCGATTTCCTACGCTGGAGGCTCAGCTCTCTGGCGAACTCTCCTCGGGTTCGCCGTCCTCTCCGCTGAAATCGACTTTCTCCACAGTGGCTCCTTTTCTGAGGGTGGCTGCGAAGTTCCGCAGTGCGTTCCGGCGTTTCTCAAATTCTACCCGATGAGTAATATCCTCCTGAACCTCCTCAAAGGCTCGGACCACAGCCGGCTTGATCTCAGCGATCTTAAGAATGTGGTAGGAGTGCTCGTAGGCGATGACAGGGCTGACCTCCTCAAGTCGCATCGTAAACATGATTGATTCAATCGGGTTCGATGGCCGATCGAAAGTAATCCAGCCCAGATCAATTTCTCCCGACTCTTTCTCGGTTTCGGCCTTCGCGATTTCCTCGAAGTTGGCACCATTAACAAGTGCTTCGCGGAGCTCGCCCATCTCCTCCAGCAAGAGGACAGGATCCTCATGTTTCTCAAGAGACTTCATGAAATGAAGGACGCGCACTTCGGCAGTTGTCCGAAATTCTCGTTCATTTTCCTTGTAGTAGTTCCGGGCGTCCTGATCCGAGACGCCCGTTTTGCCCGCCAGAACTCCATCGAGAAATTTCTCCATACGCAAGTTGGCCTCGCACTCATCCTGCAGACTGTCGCGCTGCGCCTCCAGCATGTCCCAGCTCGCACCATGCTTACGATATTCTTTCAGGGTGCCCTC
>Ga0160423_10001114_pt1 | contig 22441 bp, 4 predicted proteins | sample CRUFie14St8metaG_FD_108191 | JGI IMG/M metagenome (GOLD analysis project Ga0160423, IMG submission 108191) | Marine microbial communities from the Costa Rica Dome - CRUD Field 142mm St8 metaG | ecosystem: Environmental > Aquatic > Marine > Oceanic > Photic zone | place: Costa Rica: the Eastern...
AGGCAAGAAACGCTGGGAGCACGCTAGAGCAAGCTAGAGACTGAGGAGCGCTGGCCACGGTCCCGGGGAAAGAGGACACGAGAGACCGATGAAAGATGGAAGTCTTGGCGAAGCGGACTGATTGGCGAGCATGATGAAGGGCCGCGCAAGTAGGGGTTCCCCCAAAGGCGGGACCCCCAAGGGCGGACGCTTGAAGGACCCCAAAAAGCGCCCCGTGATGACTCCGAGCGGGTCCGAGAAGCCGCGTGGTGAGAAGGCACCCTCTTTCATGCCGGAGAACCTCCAGAACCTGGTCGCGCGGTACAAGGCCAAGTGCGCGGCTCGAAAACAGGAGAAGAGAAAGTCAAAATCCAAGCGTAAGGCTGGGGACACGGGCCCGAAGGCGACGAAGACCGTGAAGTCGCCGAGACCTCCCGCGCGAGAGACCCAGGCGCGAAGTGTGGCGAAGGCCAGCACCTCCGCCCCGGCCCCCGGGAAGGGTGTCGAGCCCGTTAAGGCGACAAAGTCGCCGGCCTTGGAGAGGGGCCGGAAGGAAAACACACGAAGGGTGGCCAAGCCCGCCGCGAAGAGAGTGGCGCTAAAGCCCACCCTGCCGGCCACCAAGCCGCGACGACAGCCTGCCAAGCGAAAGAGGCGGGAGGCCGTCCGCGATGCGCTAGAGGTGCCACCGGGTGACGCACTGCCCAGCTCCTCTCCAGGCTCCCTTCGCAGGCACTTGCCGTCTGCAAAGGCCCGGCGGCTGGCCTCGCAGCCCGGGAGCGATGGTAGCAACGCCGACACCCAAACCAGGCTGAGCCCGTCGGGGAGCGGGAACAACAACAAGCCAACCCCGTCCCCTCTCCTCCCCCTTCCCACCGCTCTCCCTCCTGCTGAGGTGGCAAAGGTGGCCCCCTCGGAGCACGAGGACCCTTTCCGGGATGGTAGGCAGGAGGATAACGGCTTCTGCTTCAACCCGCTTGGGGCACCGGATCCCATGGACAGGACATTTGTGGAAACCTTTGTGGGGTCTATGGAGTTCGGCCTTCAGCAGCCAGCTCCGATCCCTGTCCTCAGGACGCAGTCCCCCCCGGGAGAGCTGGTAGAAAGCGGCCAGCCAGAGGGGGATGCATACGAAAGGGGACGGCCTGCAGAGAAAAGTGGGGGCTCTGGCGAGAATATGGACTTGGAGACCTTCCGTTCCTTACAGGAGATGCTTTCCAGTGCTGACCACCGGGACCTCATGCAAGGGGACAATCTGGAGAGGTTATCCAAAGAAAAGTTTGGATTTTTCAACGGCAAGGTCAAGCTCTATGCCCAGCTTCAAATTCTGAAAAGAATTCTGAGCGCTGAGAAGGTGACAGCTCGTCTGGCGTTTGATGTCACTTCAAAACTTCGAAGTCAATACGAGGAGATGTGCAAGATGTCAGCTTTGTCCAACTCCTCTGATGCATGGTCTTACTTGTGCAAGATCTTTATAAGGTACCGGAAGGTGTCTGGACAGACTGTGTGCCTCCCCACAAAGACTGGATTGCATGACTCAATCACAGCCGTCGTAGACTCAGGCGACTTAAATGATGCCTTGGAAAAAGTGAAGGATGTGCTGACAAGGTTGAAGGAAAAGAACAAATCCTCAAAGAGGATTGCCCAGCCTGCCGTTTTGGCTACGAGTGGGCAAAAATCAGACTCATGCTTCAATGCGTCAGAGAATCACATGCAGTTGGCAAATGTTGAACAGCCTGCGGACGTTCACTATGACGTGCCACTCTCAGACAACATTTCCATGGACTTCGAGTCGGAGCGCTGCTTGAGCAATGTCTCTCGAGCTCGGGTCAAAGCCAAGCCTTCAGGAACAGTCCCGGCAAACATGCTCATGGTTTCTGAAAAAGGCCTGAACTTGAGCCTGTACGTCCAAGCAGATATCCAGTCCCTAGTGACCATGTCCTCATTTTGGGAATCGGATAGAGGTAGACTATTAAAGCTCGAGTTGAGGAGCGTATTTTCGGATGATCACACTGATTCGATATGGTATGAAAAATGTAGAAGACAAGAAGAGGCGATAGAATGCCTGGAGGCAGTCAGGGGCACTGAGTTTGACTTAAAAGGTGCAGACAGTAAAGTTGGAAAGCTCTTCGAATTCCTAGCTTGGCAGAAGGAAAAGAGTGATGTGGCCTTCGACATGGTTCAGGATGATGATGTCTGTCGTGAGACCACGCACACCCGTCAAGACCACATCTTTGACATGGAGGCTATGCTCACGGGAGACAGTCCTTGTTTCCGCAACCCCCTTTCTCTGGCTGAGAGTATTCCTATGCCATTAGAAGAGCAGGAGGATTCCCCCCATGGGTGTGTGGCAGCAGAGTCGGGAGCGCCTCTTCACGACAAAGCTTTGACAAATGATCTGGTTGACTGCCTGATGGCATTTGGAAGGGATTTCAATGTCTTTGAAATTGATAGAAATGAGGGTGCTGGTCTACTCAGTACTCTAGAGGTGGACGAAGAGGAGGATGAAGAGGTGAATGACTTGGAGTTCGGCTCGGGATGCAACGAATACTCTGCTTCAAGAGAGCATGACATGGAACATGATGCTACTTATCCAGTACTGAGTGGAAAGGAAGGAAAGGAAGTTGATCCAGTTCGTCAATCTGACATGTTTTGTGGTGACAGTACTCAGAATTCTAATTGCACAAGCGTCGACAATGAGGACCGAACAATGCACAGTATGGGCCAAGAAAGCACAGGAGCTCTTCAAGCCCCACCAGTACGGCTTCCAAAGGTACATCGAAGGGGGCGAAGGGGGCGTGGGCGTCGTGTGCGGAAGTCCCTCCATGGTGTGTCATCGGGAGACCATCAATCCCCAGCAGGCCAAATAGTGCTTGAGGGACATGAATTTGGGTCCGTTGAGTCTATGTTCACATCTGGCGGTGAAGAGAGCGATTCAGAGGAATCCGAATTGGTCATCTCGGAGGATCCCAACACAGGGCTCACAGATGAATTGCAGGATGGCCAGCATCTGGATCATCGCAATCAACAGCGATCGCAGGAGCCGGAGTCTCGGCAACCCCCCCACATGCGGCAGCAGACGCAAAATCAGGACACGCCGAGTCAATCGCCAAAGGTAGTACAGCCACGGGAGGCACAAGAAGCAGTTGAGCGACTTGCGGCAGCGAAGCAAGAAATTCAGCAAGCACTTCAGCAGCAGGCAGTGGAGCAGCGAGCAATTGAGCAACTAGCGGCAGTGCAGCGGCAAGCGATGCAGCCAGCCATCCACCAAGCAGTGCCACAGCAGACAATGCAGCCAGCGATCCACCATTCAGTGCAACAGCAGACAATGCAGCCAGTGGTCTACCATTCAGTGCAGCAGCAGGCAATACAGCCAGCGATCCAACATCAAATGCAGCCATTGATGCATTCCATAGTGATGCAGCCTCAGATGCAGCCATTGATGCAGTCTATGGTCTTGCCTCATCAATCCTCTCATTTGATCTTCCAGCAGACCGTCCAGCAGTCCGAGCAGCACGTGATAATGGCAGCACCCCAAATGTCTCGCATGATCATTCAAAGCAACCCCTTGGCAGTGCAGCCTATGGTGATGCAGCCTTCGCCACCGCCACCGCCACAGCCAACGCCACCGCCACCGCCACAGCCAACGCCACCGCCACAGCCAACGCCACCGCCATCACCCCAACTGCTGACCCCGCCGGATAAGAAGCCAAGATCAGACAATATGCCCTTTTGAGGAAGGGTCCGCCCACAGCAAAAAAAATAAACCTGTATATAGTCGTATAATATCCACTGGGCTTTTGCCTGCGTTGTAGTTATTGTATTCTCTTTCCCTCTCCCCAGAGGTTAGGTCCGCGAAAAAGAGTCCGTCTTTCTATCTCGAGCCAACACTGGCCTCCCACCCCCCCCTCGATGCTTTCCTTCGTTGGTTCCGGAACGGATCCGTATTCCACGAGAAAAGGCGCGAACGATAAAACTATCAAAAAGTCTTTTAAGAGAAGGGGCGGCCTCGTGGTCCTTGGGCGACATGGTCGCGAGTGTGAGCGACGGAAGTGGCGACGCCCACCGCCCCTACCTTGGCGACGCCATCGCCAAGGCCCTTGTGAGCGGTGCTGTTGAGGAGGCGATAACCCTCGACGTCGACGGGATCCGCAGGCAGGTGCTCGATGACACCAGCGGGGCTCTTGAGGCTTTCTTGAACGACGACAGCGTTGGCCTCCTCGCTTACGCTTTCTGCTCCGAAGGCACCGTCGTGGGCGCGAACGCCGTGGACTGCGTGTCGTTCCAGAGCGAAAGCATCGTAGTGGTAGTCGGAAAGCTCGTGAAAAAGCTCAGTAGAGATGAGGACACTGCGAGTCAGGTGATCTTGCTAGCGCTGAAGGGCCTGGCGTCCCTCGGAAAGTCCACTTCGATCCTGTACTATGCTGTTCAGAACGTATTCTTCCCTCTTCTCGGTTCGTCGAGCGAGGCGTCCAGCGTGGCGCGCTCAGCTCAGATCCTCGAGAAGGTGCAGCTTTTTTTGCAGAACATAAAGGAGGACTTCAACGAGGTCTTTGGCTGCGAAGTCGACTTCACGGACGTTATAGACAAGGTCCAGCTCGACTTTCTCGCGGGTAAGGCTCTGCAGAACGAGATGGTGCACTGGTTTAAGGTGCAGAACAAGAGGGAACAAGCGGGGTACGACGACTTGGCCTCGAGGGATGCCAATTCGATCTTGCAGCAAATGAAGTCCAGTTTGGACAAGTGCTCCATGGGCGTCGGGGTGGATGGAGATTCTGAGGAGGACTCCTCTGCTAGCTATGACCTTGAGCTCGTCGGGGACACTGTTGAGGCGTTTTACGATAACATCGATGCACTATGGAGGATCCAGCTAGAAGGGAACGGCGGGGGTTGGCTGTACTCAAAGGACAGGATGAAGAACTTTCTGTACTCTTTGTCATGCCTCCTTTGCAAAATAGCACGAGAGCAACTTGTGGCGATTCAGGTGTGGGCTGTGCCTTTCGTGGAGATTGAGAGTTCTTTAGAAAGAGCCAGTAGAATGCTGACGCGGTGGGAAAAGGTTGTGGTAGATTTGTGCAATTTTCAGTGGCAAGAAGACTCCCGGAGCTTTGACCAAGCAGAAGTGACGGAGACGGTCTCCAAATGCAGACGTCAGCGGAACAGAATAGACGAACTGAAGGAAATCAGAGGAATTGGGGACCAGGCTGTCAGACTTTTGGCCAAAGAGAGGGGGGAGCACATGGCACTCGAGCTGGACAACCTCTTCCTCCCATTTCTGACGTTGCCACCCTCAATGCTCCAGGGCTTGGACATTAGCCCGGGATCAGAGGCATTGTGGAATCAGGCTTTAAACGAGCACCAGCAACTCATTTCACCGCTTGAATCTCGCATTGGAGACAAGTTGCGCCTTTTTCTTCTGGAGGTCCTCATCCCCTCCCTGGAGGCTGCAGTGAGCATGTCTAGGGGCAAGCTGCAAAATGGACAAGTAGACCTTCTGACTCATCCGCACCAGATCTTCCACGAACTAAGAAGCTATGGAGAGCTTCTGCTGCTTGAACCCGTCAAAGTATCGGTCGCGCCTGAGATTCGGATGGTAGTCACTCATCTTGAGACTCACCTTGAAAACATTAGATCTGAATACGAAGAGAACAGGATAGAGATGGAGAGCAACAAAGACGCAGGATCAAGATCAGGCGAGAATGGAACCCGCATGCTGCTTGGAAAGAATGTGTCCAAAGAGGTGAACAATGTCGCATGGGTGTGCCAGTGTGAAAGAAACGTTCAACAGACATTGGCTCTCGTTGAGATTCTCATGGGCAAGAAATATCAAATTCGAACCATTGCTCAAGCTGAGAGTAATTTGGCAAGTATAAAGAGCGTCCATGCCTTGGGGGTCGACTTAATGAAAGACATCAAGGTTCTCAAGGATGTTCTAACCAGGAATTGGATCGAATCTGCACAAAAGAAGTTGCGCAGCGCTCAGTCTGCCCAGTCAAGCTCGTTGATGGACTTTGAAGAAGCGAGCGGTCACATCAAATTGCACTTCAGTGATTCTCTTGTCTCACTTGTGAGAGAAGCCCGGCAGGTGTCAGCACTGGGCTTTGCGGTTCCGGCGAAGATTCAGAATGATGTCCGTCTTGCTCAGAGGTTTTACAGCCATGGGATGGTTCTGAAACAAGTCGCAAATTTCTACAACCAGCTCTCGAATCAGATCATTATCTGCCAGAAGCCCATGCTGCTTGCAGATGCGCTTGACTTTGAACGGCTTCTGTCCAATCCTCGGGACTCTACGGGGCAGATGATCATGTGGACCTCAAACCCAAGCGTTATCGAGAGCTACATTCTCCAACTCCAAACTGTGGCAGCCAAATTGACAAATCGGAACCGCCGCTTGCAGAGGTGCCACTCCCAATTAAGAGGTCAGGTGCTGGCCTTGTTTGAGCACGACCTCCTTCACCAAAGGGAGAGGTGGGCTGGTACGATCAGGGATATGAGAGAGCTTTTCCTGCAGCTTGAACGCGAGGGTTATGACAGCAAGAGTCAGATGGCCTGGCGCTTGCATTGGGATCGCCAGATTTACAAAGCGCTTGAGTACCAATATTACAGAGGTCTTGAGGTGATTACTGACACAATCCCAAAGACTGTCGTGACGGTTGTCGTACGGCACCATAGAGTTCAATTTGACCCTCCCATTGAGGAGCTGCACATGTCGATTATGAAGACGCTGAAGTCGTACATCAACATCCCATTTTCGTTCAAAGGTGTCAGTGAGGCAAGTGCAACCCCTGGTTTCTTTTCCAATATAGCAAGGAGTCACAAGGGTGTGTCTGCTCAAGTGAAGGCATATGACCAAATGGAGCAATTGATCAGTCATGTCAGCGAGGAAATGAAGAAAATGGCAGACTGGCTAGCGCCGTCTTGTGTGACAATGGAAGTCATTGAATCCACTGTCGATAGCCTACTGAGCGACACAGCTGACTGGGAACTGAATTACAAAATTCTTAAGCAGATCAGCAAAGAAAGTGATACTATTGGGGCAGAGATACATGTGGACAACATCACAATTTCGCTTACAAGGATGAAGGCTATCATTGACTCGTCCGTAAAGATCTTGAACGAGGCAATGCTTGCTTCCCTCAAGCGAAAAGCTCGGTCTGAGAAGGAGGAACTGGAAGATTTCTTGAAGGACGCATTCGAAACTCTACATGCTTCAGCGAGTACTGTGGAGGACATAGCAAAGTCCAGGAAGAACTCCCAGCTCCTACTGTCACGCCTTTCTTCCATGGTGCAGTTGCGCAGAAGAGTTGAGGAGAAGCAAAAGCTTCTCAAAACCATGGGATCAAGTGACTCCAGTGTGAGCAGCACCAAGACTGCTGACTCGATTGACATGGAGCAACTTTCGTCAAATTGGGACATGTTCACGGCCCAGTTGCAGCAGCAAGAAAATCTTCTGGAGGCTCAAAAGGCACAGTTGAAGGGCCAGATAGAGCAGGAGCAGAAGGAGATCAGTAGAAATGTTGATGCTATGGTAATGAAGTGGAAGGACGCTGTCCCAAAGTCAGATGTCGTGGATGCAAATATTCTCATCGCGCAATTTGATGACTTTATTGAGGAGCTTCAAGATCTGAGGGCCCAAGCCGAGAAAAATACTGAAAATAGTAGTGCCTTCGGTCTGGAGGTTCAAGACTTTGAGACAAAGCTGGGCCATCTTGCAAACGAAATTCAGAGCACAAAGGACAGCTGGAGCCTCTTCGGGAAGTTCTGTGACGAGAAGGACGAGTTCATGTCGAAAGTGTGGATGTCCTTCAGGTTCAGAATTCATGAGCTTGAGGACTGGCTTCAGAAATGGTACAAAGAATTTGATGGAAGCAGCTCAAAACACGACCTTGTGAAATTGAGCATTCTCAAAGAGGTCAAGAAATTGCGACAGGTTATGCCAAAGTTGTACTTGTGCAGAGGTGACGGCTTCGAAAGGGAGCACTGGTCTGCACTTTTTGCGATCACAGGATTGGCACAGACTCCAGCAACGCTCGAGACCTTTGCCTTGCGAGACCTTCTATGCGATCCAATCTATGACAACCTTGTAAATGATGAGTCGCAGCTGCATGAGTTGCATACAAGGGCTCATGGCGAGGTTGTCATCCGTGAGGCACTGAATCAGCTTGCCATGTGGTCACTGGAAAAGCGCTTTGAGACATCCAAGTACGACAGCGCAGCTCCAAAAGGCCACAGAGGGGTCACTCTACTAAAAAATGGACAGGACATTCTCACAGAGATAAGTGACCACCAGGCCTTGATTGCATCCCTGTACACCTCTCAGTGGTTTTTGCCATTTAAAGAAGACGTCTCGAGGTGGGATGAGAAGATGAACAATCTGGCACACATAATCATCAATCTCACGGCCTTGCAGCGACAGTGGATTTATCTTGAGCCCGTCTTTGCAAGAAATGCCCTGCCCTCTGAGAAGATGAGGTTCAAGAGAGTGGACGAGTCGTTTTGCACCTTTTCGGCCAGGATAGCAGTTGATCCGCTTGTAGTGTCTTTACTTGACATTCAGCAGCTGCGGGATAGTAGCTATCTTCAGCGACTGATAGCCCAGCTTGACATTTGCCAAAGGGCCCTTTCGGACTTCCTCCAAGACAAGCGTAATGTCTTCCCACGATTCTTCTTTTTGGGTGATGATGACCTCCTCGAGCTGCTTGGCCAAGCTAGTGACCCTGAAGTTCTTCAGGCTCACCTGAAGAAGTTGTTTGGTGGAGTCCACGGGGTTCGCTTTGATGAGGATGGAGAGAGTTACAGCAGTATCGCGGGTGTGAGCTCCATTCAGGGTGAGCTGGTAGCTCTGTCCCGAAAGGTTGAGGTTGATGAAGAGGCAATTGAAAAAACTCTGAAGGGCCTGTTGTCAAGTTTGCAGTGCACACTCTCTGCTTTGGTGAGGAGATACATAGAGTCTGAGAACAGAAGCTTGTGTGATTTCCCGTCTCAGGTTCTTTGCTTGGCTGAGCAAATTCTGTTCACAGCAGACTGCCATAACGCTATCACGGCAGACCCGAGAAGTCTAGCAAAGTTGACAAAAAATCTGACAGCGAAACTATCTCAGTATACTGCCATTGACATATCAGGTGACAAGATGTTACAACTTAAGATTCAGGCACTTATTTTGGATGTGATCCACCACTTGGACGTTCTGGAGGACCTCAATGCAAATAAAGTCTCTTCCTTAGATGACTGGTTCTGGTCAAAGCAACTGAGGTACATCCATCATCCTGAGATAAGTGACAGTGACCATGACGGAGGAGGATCTATGGCAGGTGGCCTTTCCCCTGTATCCGTCAATATGGTGCAAGCAGAATTTCAATACTCGTTTGAATACCAAGGGAATGCCCCAAAGCTTGTCTACACACCTTTGACCGATAAATGCTACTTGACCCTGACTCAAGCGATGGCACTTGGCTACGGCGGCAATCCATATGGACCTGCTGGTACTGGAAAAACAGAGTCTGTCAAGGCACTTGGCCAGTGTCTTGGCAGGCAAGTCCTAGTCTTCAATTGTGATGAAGAATTTAACTTTCAGAGCATGGAGAGAATTTTTGTTGGCCTGATGAGGTGTGGAGCCTGGGGCTGCTTTGATGAATTTAACAGACTGGAAGAGGATGTCCTCTCGGCAATCAGTCAGCAAATCCAACAAATTCAGGTTGCACTGAAGGAAAGGATAAACGAAGTTCCCTTTGCGAGCAAAAGCATTCCTTTGGACTTCAGAGCGGCTATTTTTGTGACGCTCAATCCTGCTGCAAAGGGATACGGGGGAAGAAGGAATCTTCCAGACAATCTGAAACAACTTTTCCGTAGCATAGCTATGAGCAAGCCAAACAATGAGTTAATCGCCGAGGTACTCTTGCTTTCTGTGGGGTTCACCAGAAAGACTTCTTCCACGCTCGGGCGCAAGCTGGTGTCCCTCTTTTCAATGGCGAGGCACCTTTTGACACCACAGCAACACTATGATTGGGGGTTGAGAGCACTCAAAAGTATATTGAATGATTCTGGGAATCTTCTGTACAAGCACAGAAAACATCAAAATGACAAGGTTTCTTCTGCGGTAGAAAGCGGGTTGTTGCTTAGGGCACTTTGCTCTTCCACCATTCCTAAGTTGACTTCTGATGATGTTGCGACATTCCATGAGATTTTGAACGACATATTCCCAGGCGAAAGTCCACAGGTCATTGATGATATGGATCTTGAGGATGCCATTTCAGCTTGCTCCGAAAAATTAGGACTGACCTTGAGCAAGGAGATTATCAGTAAAGTCAAGCAGCTGCACCAAGCGCTGCAACAGAGAATTGGTGTCATCATTGCAGGTCCGCCAGGCAGCGGCAAGTCTACACTTTGGAAATTGTTGCATGGTGCATATGGGCTCCTGAGTGCTAAGGATGCGTCATCTGAGTGGCAAATGCCCCACATCCACGTCATGAACCCAAAAGCAGTGGACCGGCAAAACCTTATTGGAAGGATAGATCCTGACGTGAGGGAGTGGATTGATGGCGTACTATCGTACTCGTGCCGGAAGGTAGCAGCACGGCCGCTGAGCCAGAAATCGTGGATTCTCTGCGATGGAGACATCGATCCGGAGTGGATAGAGAGTCTTAATTCTGTCCTAGATGACAACCGTCTGCTGACCATGCCCAATGGAGAGCGCATAGAATTTGCTCACAATGTGAATTTTGTGTTTGAGTGTGCAGACCTCCAGTACGCCTCTCCGGCAACCATATCAAGGTGCGGCGTTATTTACACAAATGGTGACCTGATCAGCGATGTTGGTGTACCAGGCCTTCTTTCTTCATTTGCTGGTTCAGAAGATGCAAACCATCGAAGGAGCCTGCAAATCAAGCACCAAAAGGGAAGCGAGAGCTTGAGTTTGACAGATGTGAAAAGCAGGATTCACGAGTGGTTTGGAAACGAGACTGCTCTGGGTTTGAAGCGGATTGTTGAACGATGCATTATTCCAAAAGCAATGTCGAAATTCACTACGATCAGCGTCCTGAAGAATGGTTGGTGCACTTCTCGCGAGTACTTCTGGGCTGCAGAGTCAAGTCGCATGGATGCCCTCTCTGCATTTTTAGCAGGAATGCTTTCCATTCTACCTCTCCGAGAAAAGAGGGCAGTACAGCAGGACTCAGGCAGCATGTTGCAAGGCAGTGAGGGCATGTCACTAATGAAGCCATTGGTTTATCCTGAATCGTCCAGTGCCCACTCTGTCGTTGCTGAGGCAGTAGATAGCATTGAGTCACTGGACGATAATTCTCTCGCAACAGATGTGGATGTCTCAAGTCCTGTTTCCAATCTGGTTCTCACAGAACTGCAAAGGATGTCCGCATCTGTGCTGATTCCCTTGCTCATGGCGGGGGACCCAGTCCTGCTCTGGGGTCCTCAAGGTTCTGGAAAAGCCACACTTATTGAGAGGTGTGTCTCAAAAATTTACAACTCCCAGCTTGTTACCGTGCATTGCAGCAAGAATACATCAACCACGGACATTATGCATGTTTTGAAAGATGTGTGTGACGAGGTGACCTCTGCGAAAGGGAGAATCCTGCGGCCCAAGTCGCACTTGGCCTCTGAGGCTTCAGGTGGTGTGCCTTCTCAGATTGCGGCAAAGACATCCCCAAGGTTGGTCCTACTGATCAGAGGACTGAATGTCCCGGCAGCAGATGAATATGGTACAGTGCAATTAGTCCAGCTCATACAGCAAATCATTACCTACAATGGTTTGTACGATGAAAAGAATGAATATGTATCTCTCAAGGATGTTCACATTGTCTGCACGATTAGTACCGGTGTATCTGCAGAGAAATCTCTCTTCAGCGAAAGATTTACATCTTGCATTGGCAATGTCTACATCAACGAGCATTTGCGCGATGAAGCACTGGGGCTGTTCAGTCACGCAGTTCCAGTGAGGGCAAACCTGCCAAAGCAGATATCTGACTCCATACTTGATTTGACCACATGCTTGTATGACATGTGCCAAGGTGGTAGAAATGAAAGCACTGCCCTGAAGGCAAAGGATATCTTACGGTGGTTGCGCGGGCTTCGAAGGTACGATTTTGACCTCCTTGAGTCTGCTGAGGGCGAGGATGGTACTGCAGCATACATGGACTTTGTCATGGAAGAAGCAAATCGCCTGTTCATTGAATCAGCAATGCCAAACTCTCAAAGCAGGCAAGATGTTGGGCAGGCACTTGCGGACTCTGTACGGAGCGCGGTGGCAAAGAACGGGCTCAGGTATCAACCGAGGATGGTGTTCCTTGAGCCAAAAGGAGGGGCTGGGTCTCAGTACCTCTTTGCGCCTGATATTTCCACCTCGTCCACCTCCTTTTACCTGCAAAGGTGGGAGAAGTCCTCATGGAAAGAATCCTGTCTCCGTGCTCTGAAAGAGCTGGCGAGGGAAAAGGTTCACATGAAAGGTATAGCTGTATCAGATCAGGTACTGAATGGCATTTCTCTGATAAGCCGGGCCATTACAGAAAATGACCTTGTTGTCCAGACTGGAATTGTATTGTTAGGATCCTCCGGTGTAGGCCGAAAGACGATGCTGAACGTTGCTGCAAAATTGTGTGGCTATGATCTCATTAGCCCCAAAACTACTTCAAACTATTCTCTGAAGACTTTGCTTCAGGAGGTCAAGGCTGCCATGTGCACTGCAGGGGGGTGGGCAAACTCACTGTCTTCCTCGGCGCAAGCAGATCAAGAATCGTCCACGAGTGAAGATGCTGGCTCAAAAGTAATCGTGCTCTTGGAAGACCACCACATTGCCTCAGATGACATCCTTAGCTCTCTCTTGCACCCTCTGCTCGCGGGAACATCTGCCTTGGACATCAATGGGCTGTTCCAAAAGGAAGAATTGGAGCAAATAGCGAACTATTTCAACAGCAGAGCTCTGTCGTACAAGGAGGTCCTCAATGCCTTTGCCGAAAGAATTACAAACAACTTGAGGGTAGTCGTGTGCCTCAACAGCGACACCTCTGCTTATAAGAAAGTCATGAAGGAAAATCCTGCACTGCAATCAAGGTGCACTACCCTCAGTTTTGGGAACTTCTGGTCAGAAGATACGCAGCAAATAATTCTGAAGAGAAATCTGCAAGATGTCGCCCCGCGGTCTAAGCAGACCTCCAAGCTGAAGCAACTGAGCATAAAGCGGAAGGGTAGTTTTAAGGCCGCTGCTGCTTCACAGGCACAAAATGGCCAATTGGATGCCATCAACAGCGCTGCAGCCGACATGCAGAGAAATGTACTGAATGGTGCAATCCAAGCCATGATGAGGTTGCACAAGACCATGGTGGATGGAACTGCCCTCCAACATAAGAAACAGTATGCCATAGCCCTAGATTCTCCATACAGGCTTGTCCTTGTGTCTAAATTTTGTTCCTTCCTGTGGAGGAAGAGGCGTAAGGCACTGACGAAAGAGAGGACTAGACTGGGCACGGGCCTCAGTAAACTCAGTGAGGCAGAAGTTCTTGTAGACAAGTTGCGTAACGAAGCAGAAATTCAAAGGAAGCAGTTGAAGGCAAAACAATCTGAAGCAGATGCAGCGCTGAGCCAGATCACGATATCTATGACCCAAGCAAACGAGTCCCGCAAGGAAGTTGACAACCTGTCACTGAGACTTAAAGAGGAGGAAAAGGACTTGGCGAATAGGAAGGGTGCAATAGAGGAAGAGCTGGCGAGTGTGCAGCCAGTTGTTGATGCTGCTAGGAAAGCCATAGGTCAGATTAGGTCTGACCACTTGAGTGAGATCAAGTCGCTCAAAGTACCACCAGATGCCATCCGTGACGTTCTTGAGGGTGTTTTGCTGATCTTGGGACAGACTGACACCTCGTGGACGTCTATGAAGAAGTTCCTGGCCTCGCGGGCCGTGAAAGAAAATATCATCAACTTTGACGCCCGGCAAATCACCCTCACCATCAGAGAAAGAGTGGAACTTCTTCTGCAGCAAAAAGGAAAGTCATTTGAGCATGCCGTTATCTACAGGGTGAGTGTTGCAGCTGCTCCCATGGCTGCGTGGGTGAAAGCAAACATAAAGTACTCTCACGTGCTTGAGCGCATCGCTCCCCTGGAGAGGAGCCTTCAAGAATTGTCGGATGGTCTTGACGAGTCACGTAACAGAATGAACCAATGCCAGAGCGATTTGGATGAGTTGGACTCCCAGGTGCAAAGGTTGAAGGAGGACTTCGGAAAGCGCACTTTAGAAGCTCAGAATTTGGAATCAGGCTTGAAAAAGGCAGATAAGATGCTTGAGAGTGCAGTGAAATTGCTGAGCCAGCTGAGCGACGAAAAAGATCGCTGGAGTGAGAAGACAGAGAATTTGAAGAAGCAGATCAACGAAATTCCTATCAACTCCGTTCTTGCTGCATCTATGATTGCCTATGTCATGAGCGAAGAGGAGACATCCAGGGAGCAGGCTCTGGACACGTGGCAGCAAGAGGTACACTTAGATGCAGAGGATGACGAGAGACTGCGCCAGAAGTTTGATATCAAGGCTTTCCTGAGCAACGAGACAGAGATGCTCTGCTGGAGGAGGTTGAGCCTACCAGGTGATGACTTATCTGTTGAGAACGCCATTGGTATTATCTCCTCATTTGAGGCGGGTTTGAATACACCGTTGATTGTCGATAACAGCGGGAGGGCTATCATTTGGCTTCAGAATCATCTCCAGCAACAAATAGATTCAGCTGAAGATGGAAGGAAACAAGTGGTGGAGAAGGTTAGGATGAGCGACAAGAGGGCTGCAAACTCCATTGAGCTCGCTGTCCGCTTTGGAAAGATTTTGATCTTGCAGGAGGTTGACCACATTGAGCCAATCTTGTATCCTCTGCTGAGAAAGGAGCTCACAGTTCACGGTGGATCCACCTTAAATTTTGCAGAAGATGGAGAGGTGTCTCATGGCTCCAGTAACCATCAGACAAACAATAGGTTCTCAGTACAGCTTGGGGAGAAGACCGTCGACTACGATCCAAATTTTAGGCTGTATCTTGTGGCCAGGACACCTGGAATTATGAAGCAGATGTCTCCCAACATCGCAGTCTACATTAACATAGCCAACTTTGCGATAACGAAGGAAGCCCTTGAGAGGCAACTGCTAGCGATAACCATAGAGCACGACCAACCCGAGCTGGAAAATGCAAGGACAAAGGCCCTGAGTGAGGCGGAGAGCCTTCGTTTGCAGCTGACCGAATTAGAAGAGCAACTTTTGATTGCACTCGCAGACTCAGAGGGCAGTCTTCTTGAGAATCACGCTCTTGTTGACTCGCTGAATGAAACCAAAGCAAAGGCCTTGGAAGCCAAGGAGCTGCTGTTTGAGTCAAAGGAACTTCAGCTTTCACTTGACAAGCAACGTGCAGCATACAGACCCATCGCTGAACAAGCGGGTAGAATCTACTTTATGCTGCAAGGCATGAAGAGTATCCACTACTCCTACCAATTCAACATTGCTGTTTTCCTGAGACTCTTCCAGCACGCCCTGAGCGCCGACGACGTCAAAGTGGAGAGGGCTCATGGATCTGTCCATATTGCCTCGAGAATTGCAAAACTGAACTTGGACTTTGTGCGCCGCATTCTATCGTACGTATCTAAGGGTCTTTACAAGAGTGACAGGCTGACGTTTGCCGTCTTTATGGCCCAGCAGTTGGAGTCTTCTGTTAACCTTGGCGACATCAATGATATCGACGAAGATGAGAGGCAGGAGTTGTGGTCACTGGTGCTTGGAAAAGAGGGTAATGCCCTTTTCAGGACGATGAAGAGATCCATGAGTGAGGAACAGATCCCGCACTGGGTTCCTGGTGATAGGAGGAAGAGCTTTATGAAACTCTGCCATTCCATCCCTGACAGGGTTCAGAAGTGGAAGATGTTGTCCAACCCCGATGTGTGGGGAAATTGGATATCCAGTAGCAGAGATCCCGAGAAGGACATCCTTGATGGCAAGCTTGGCTTGCCCTCTCTCAATCCTCTTGAAGTCTTGGTTATCATCTCTTCCTTGAGACCTGATCGACTTGAGAGCTGTTTGAGCTTGTATGCTGTGCAACTCTTGGGACTCTACAAGTCGGTCGACACCAAATCAATGAACTGGCTTCAGGATGCCTTGGCTCCTCTGTATGCCCCCTTCAGCCTTGGTCAACTTTCCCATAACAACACTGAGGATCTGCTTGCATGGTCTCCAAAGTCTAGGGAGCCGGTCTTTTTCCTTACTGCGAATGATGGCTCTGACCCAAGTCAAGAGCTAGAAGAATACGCCGTGAGACACGTAGGTGCTGAATGTTACCATCAACTTGCAATGGGTCAAGGGCAGTGCAATCTGGCGATCGATCTATTGCACGAGTGCGCAAGGAAGGGACACTGGCTGTGTCTGAAGAACATTCATTTTGTGGCATCATGGCTTCCAAAATTGCAGCATGCAATCAAAGCAGTCTCAAACTCGGACTGGCATGAAGACACTAGAGTATTTTTGACAGCATTCCCCATGCAGGGGATCCCATCCTACCTTCTAGAGTCAAGCCTGAAAGTCACTTGTGAAAGTCCTCCTGGAATCAAGAAGAACATTCTTCGGACCTACACAGACATATGGACCTCAGAATTCATCGCTGGTCATGGGTACCGTAACAACAGTCTCGTAGTTCTCAGGGCCCAAATGCTCTTTGCTCTCGCCTGGTTCCATGCAATCATTCAAGAGAGGAGGGCATATCTTCCTCATGGTTGGAGCAAATTTTATGAGTTCTCCTTCACGGATTTGAGGTCTGGGGCGAATGTGGTTGACATGTTTGTAACCCAATTAGATTTTGGGGCAGACAGTGGAAGGACCCATCCCCAGTGGAAGTTTTTACAAGGCTTACTTCTTGATGCAGTGTACGGAGGAAGAATCGACAACTCACAGGATCTAGAAGTCCTCAAGATCTACTTGTTGCAGTACTTCAATGATGATGTTTTTGGAACTGGGGGCAAAAAAGTGAAACCGCTAATCGGCACGGAGGACTACGTGAAGGGTGGTCTTGTCATCCCTTGCTCAGCCTCGCATGCTGATTTTCTCCATGTGATTTCTCATGTTCCTGAGATCATTAATGAAAATGGAAGTGTAGCAGCTAAGGCCTTCCAGTTGCCACTGAACATCAGCAGGTCCGCCAAGCACTTGGCCAGCTCACGTGTGATATCACACCTGACAGTCTTAGAATTTCAGGATAAAGACAAAAAGTTTGAAGCCTCTGAAGTGGATAATCCCCTGAATGAAAAGCAAGTTGAGAGTCTTGAAGCTGTGGCCAAGTATTGGAAGAAAGCTCATAGTGAGACTTCACTTGCTGTGGACCGCTCAGAGATCAATACAAGCAGCGCAACAGAAACATTTGTTTTGAGTGAGCTGCACTTCGCAAAAACACTCGTTCTCTGCATGAATGAGTCTATTCACACCGCTACTGACTTCCTTCGGGGGGGAGAGAAGGAGAAAGTGAGTCTAGACACATATTCCCTTTCATGGAATGAGATACCTCAGGCTTGGACAAAAAAGTGGAGCTATGGCGAGAATGTCTCCTTGTATGCTTACATTGACACAGTGATGCAAAAGGTCGCTTACCTCAAAAACTTTTTCTCTGCATCAGGTGCATCTGGTAAGGGTGCTTTTGAATCAGGAATCAGCCTGCACAACTTCTTCCACCCCGGGTCTTTGATGATCGCAATAAAGCAGCAAGCGGCACGGGTGCAGAATTGCTCAATCCACGATCTTGTCCTCCACTCCTCGTGGGGATTGGACCCAATCAAGGCAATGGCCAATCTGAAATCGGAAGTCGAAAGCACTTTCTCTGTGGATTTGCACGAAGATAGTACCTTCGTGTTGAAAAATATCTTGATTCAAGGTGCTTGCATAGGAATTTCTGGGACTGCGGCCAGGCTCCAAGATGTCACCGAGCAGGACAAAGTCATCAATCAGGCTCCCCACGCGGCAATTGGGTGGATAAAGAAATCCCTGAGCAGCGCCTCCAGCTTCCCAGAAGGTCTCGTTCAACTGCCCCTGTACGAAGACATGGAGAGAACCTCTATAATTGAACGCCTCTACGTCCCTTGTGACAAGAGGAAACTCAACGATAATCGGCAGTGGACAGTCAAGAGTGTGGCCCTTTTTGTATGTTAATTCTAGTGTTCCAATTTAATATTGTAAAAAAGTAAATTAGTACTTCAGCGACTCGGCACAGTAATATGAAAATATGAAGCTGTGCTCTGAATCAGCACTGCACTCAATTCCAGTGGTAGCTCTTTGTTCGCCGAATCCCCCGCACAATAGCACTTGATAGCCGCTTTGCTTTACCGTTCTTCGTCTTCGGCTTCCTTGTGGACACGTTATCCCCAGAAGCCAGCTCCTGGGCGGAGGCATATGTTGTCTTCGAATCAAATGAAGTCTTTCTCTTCAAAAGCTTCTTTCTCGCATCAGAAGGCTTGGCTACTAGCTGCCCTACGGAAACCTTTTCGCTGTTGGGACCCTTGTCTCCCAGAGTCTGGTTCAGGAACAGCTGCTGCGAGGGCCGCCGCATTTTCTTGACCTTGACGGGGGTACTACCATAGCGGTTTGATTGTGTCCTGAAGATGGAGAACTTGTTCTTCAATGTTGAGAGCCCCCCAGATTCAGCATTATCATAAATGGACTCCTCCATCTTGACTTTCAGCTCTTCCATAGATTGGATCGCTTTCTCCATGCCTATCCAAATTCTGTTGAACTTCATAGGAAAGTTTTCTTTTGCGACGAGGTTAATTGGGAAAACTGGCAGTTTGTCAACCTTCTCATACTGCTCCAGGCCTGAGAAGCCCATCTTCAGAGACGACTTCAGTGCCGTTGTTATGAAGTCTGTAATGGCGCCCATCTCATTTGAGCCCGAGTAAGGCATACTTAAGAAGGATTCCATCTTGATGTCTCCATTTTCCAACATTTGCTTGAACAAGTCGTGCTTCGTGAGGAGCAGCACAAACGGGATGGATGCCGTCTTCCTCGAGGCCATTGTCGTTAAGAGCAAGTCCTTCGAATACTCCAAGGAAATGTTGCTGGTGATGCCATGGTTCAGATAGTTGAAGTAGTCGTCCTCCTCCCCCTTTCCTGGAGGTTTCTCATTGTAGTCTGTCGTGGCCAGAAAGTAGAAAATCCCGTCGCAATCCTGCAAGATCTTCTCCCACCTCTTCCTCTCTATGTTGGTGCCACCAACGTCAACAAACTCAATCCACACTTCCTTCGTTTGCTTCAAGTCGTACCCATTTTGCGACTTTTTCTCGTCCACGAGGAGGTGCCTGATGATGTACTCACACACCCCCGTGGTGGGTTTTCGGCACAGGAAGATGTCCTCCTTGCTCGGAACGTAGCTGGTCTTGAATATCCTCCGGATGCTCTTGAAGTATGAGTAGTCCCAGGGCGCCTTGTAGAAAACGTCGTGAACGACTCTTTGCAGCACGGGGAGGGATCCAATGTCTATGGCCGCGTCCAGCACGCCCGACACGTACGACAAGTTCTCGTCAGTGTACTCAAAGTCCGCCACTGCCGCGTTCTCCAGGAGATGGTAGGCACTTTGAAGACGTTCTGACTCCGCCACCACGCTGTATACTTCGGGGTGACTCTTTAAGGCCACCATGCGGTGCAAGATGTTGGACTGGATGTGTTTTCTGAACTCCAGCTTCATAGAGCTTGAGAACCCCCCGAGATAAGCGTCCACGATCTGCTTGCAGAAGGTGGTCTTGCCACTCCCGACGTTTCCAAGCAGCACGACGCGGCGGCACACTTCGGGCTCTGACTCGCCTATGAAGCCACAGAACACCATGGCGTCCGTCAGCGAGAAGACCGCCGGCGCAGCTAGCGCAAGGCAAGGCGAGAAGCTAGGCCGGACCAGCACTACACACACATCCCCCGCACAACAACGACTGGCGTTCAGTCCACGTCCCACTTCGGTCACGTCCCACTTCGGGTACCACTACCTCTAGGTGTGTTCGGGTATCTTTGCTCGTCCCCAACCGCGCTTCATTTTATGTATACGAAAACGATAAATATTAAGGAAATTAAGTAACAGGAAAGTCAGAAACAAGAATGGAAGGGAGTAAAAAAGGAACAGATCTCTGGCGGCCGCCAGACCTCTTTACTCCGCATGGAATAGCTGGAGTGCAGGAGGGAGAGGGGCCTGTGGGAGGTCCAAGATACGTGTCAAGGTGATCAGGATGGCATGGAAGCCGGACAAGTCCATCATGCTGCGACGCATGCATGAAGAGGGTTGAAGAGGAAAACTCATACTACTTACTACATAACTCATACTTCATAGTTTTTTACAAAAATGGGAAGCTAGTTCCAGTGGTAGCTCCTTGACCTCACAATGCCCTGCACTGAATTCCGCTTGGCTATGGGAATGCTCAGGCTGTTATTCCCACTAATAAGCTCCTCCACCGAGGCGGTGCCCGAGCCCCGCAAGTTCGCGCCCGTGAGAATTGTGATGGACCTCCTGAAGTTCATCTTCTTTTTTGGCGTACCTGGCCCAACCGTTGGGTCTGAGACGCTGGCCCGGTGATTCCTTAGCGCCTTCTTCTTCAGCATTAGGTGCTCATGCACCGAGCTCTTCCTGTTCTGGCCCCTTTCGCCAATGAGCTCTATCTGCTTGACATCGTTCAGCGCGTAGATTACCTTGTCCCAAATCTGGTTGAAGGTCATCACAAAGTTCCCCATGCTGGTGAGGTTCTGCCTCAGAATTGGCATCCTGTCAAGCTTGGTGGCCAGAATATGCTGTTTCTTCCTCTTCACCTGGTCCATGATCTTTTTCTTGATCTGTGCGCTAAGGAATGCGCTTGCGGACTCAAAGTCCCCTTCAGGGCCCTTGTACTCAGGGAAGCAGTCCCGCATCGCTGGGCTGTTCTCCTCAATCATCTTTTTGAAGAGGTCCACCTTGGTCTCCAGGAGGATGATGGGCACGTACCTCGTCTTGGGCACCAAGAAGTTCTCCTTGAAGAGCTCCTGGGTGTACTTCAAGTTGCACTTGTTGTTATCACTGAGGTACGAGTAGTAGTCCTGGACCCCACCCTCCTTGCCCGCGTAGTCCGTCATCGACACCAGGTATAGGATGGCGTCCGCCAGCTCGATCTGCTTCTCCCAGCTCTTCCTTTCGCTCTTCTGGCCTCCAACATCGATGACCTCGATGATGACCTCCTTCCTTATCATCTTGCCCCCCTGTCTCGACACGTGGAGGTGCCTGATAATGTACTCACACGATCCGGTCGTGGGCTTCCTGCACGTGAAGATGTCCTCCCTGCTCGGCTCATAGTGCTTCTGGAAAATCCGCCGAATGTCCCGAAAGTACGTGAAGTCCCACGGGGCACTCAAGAACAGCGCATTGCAGATATTTTGCACAGTGTCGTGCTGGCCAACGAAGATTGCGGCATCCAAGACCTCCTGGACGTAGGTAAAGTTCTCCTCGTCTGTGTACTCGAAGTCAGCCACCGTGGCCTCCTGCAAAATCCGAAAGTTCTCCTCAAACTCCGCGTCTGATATCAGGGTTTCCTCCATCTCCTCGAAGCCTACCATTGCCACCATGCGGTGCAAGATGTTGGCCTGGATGTGTTTTCTGAACTCCAGCTTCATGCTTTTCGAGAATCCCCCGAGATAAGCGTCCACGATCTGCTTGCAGAAGGTGGTCTTGCCACTCCCGACGTTTCCAAGTAGCACAACCCGGTAATAGTTTTTCGTTGCGCAGATACCCATGTTCTTCGCTATCTGCGCTTTCGCCAGTTGTCCTTCTTCTAGTTTACTGTCGTCTACCCACGTTTCATTTCATCTCCTCTGCCATGTACACCCAATGCAAAGGCTCGGCACGCGAGTCGGCTGGTCCTGTCACCTGCTCCTGCCCCTAACCCTGGCAAGCTGCGGTGAGCACGCAGGCGGTTCGGAGTAGCCTCTCCAGAGAATCTATTTACCACGTTACTTCACGCTCGAAGTCAGGAACGAGGCAGTATTTTTACGAGGAGACCGGCTAAGGAGTCACCACCCGTGTTCGTGGACTGGAACCCCTCTCACGGAGGCCTTGCGCAGCCTCGTGCAGCCTTGTCGTCTTGCCACAACCTAAACCTTCGGTTCCCTGCCGGCAACTCCCGGAACTAGCCCTTTTGGGGGCTCCCGATTTGGCCTGGGCAAGGTCACCCCAGGGAAATTCTGTGTATTCGATTGTAATTATGGAAAAGGACTCCCGAAGAATTCTCGGAAGAATTCCCCCGGAAGTGGCCAATTTGCCAAATCAGAGTGCCAATCCGCAGATAGGTCCACATTCGGACTCCTATCTTTACTTTATGCCGGCGGCCAACTGTTTCGCCCTCGTTACTACTCGAAGAACGAGAACGTAGAAGATTCCGATGTGATGTGAAGTGTGTTGATCCACTGGCTCGAGCCATGGCTGCCTTCACCCCCGCTGGAATGCGAAGCACA
>Ga0160423_10001115_pt1 | contig 22427 bp, 29 predicted proteins | sample CRUFie14St8metaG_FD_108191 | JGI IMG/M metagenome (GOLD analysis project Ga0160423, IMG submission 108191) | Marine microbial communities from the Costa Rica Dome - CRUD Field 142mm St8 metaG | ecosystem: Environmental > Aquatic > Marine > Oceanic > Photic zone | place: Costa Rica: the Eastern...
AAAAATACAAAGCAAAGAATGTCCCAAGAATTGTCAGTGGAAAACCAAAGGAAAATAAATTTAACTGTGGTGCAGATTTGGTAATGAAACCTATACCTAAGTTCATAAAAAACAAAATACTCACAATGGGCAACACTATTATGACTGCATTATGATACAGCGTATTCGAGGACTGAATTGATTTTTCAATGACTTTTTCAAAATTATAAAAACTTCCTATAGGGACTAGTTCAAAGCTTTTAAAAATGAGATCAAAAATAATTAGGTGACCGTTTAAAGAGAAAAATAAAATCAATAAAAATAGTTGAAAGATTTGGCTTATTACAGGTGACTGAGCACCACTAGTCGGGTCAATTTGAGCTGCAAAAGCCAGGCCAGAGGTTGCTGCTATCTTTTCTCCAGCTAAAATCACTGAGGAAAAGCAAATAGATAAGACCATGCCACAAGCCAAACCCACAAAAACTTCTTGGAAAATAATAGGCACTAAAGAAGCCCCCATTAAAATTTGCAATTCTGGAAACTCTACTTGGCTCATTATTCCCAAGCCTAGTGCAATTGAAAATACTATACGAACTGTGAGAGGGATCATGCGAGATCCAAAGAATGGTGAGGCGACAAGGAAAGCCCCTATTCTCAAAGCAGAAAGCATCAGCAACAATAAATAAACGGAAATACTCTGGAGGGAAGTTCCGGGTAAGCCAATAAGGTCCTGCATCTAGAAACCTTTCGTTGCAATCTCTTCAAAAATAAAAGAAAAATAATCAGTCAGCGCACTTAATGTGTATGGAGCAAACAATGCCATTGCAGCTAAAACTACAAAAAGTTTTGGAACAAAACTTAATGTCATTTCCTGAATTGAAGTTGCAGCTTGAATAAGGCCAATCAATAAACCAATGCCCAAAGCAATTGCAAGAATAGGCCCAGCTGTCATGATAATCTGCCAGAAGGCGAGACTTAGATATTGAACATTCTGATCATAAGCCATGGGCCTAACTCACCAAAAATGTTGCTGATAAAGATCCAATTGTCATTGCCCAACCATCTACTAAAACAAAAAGTAACAATTTAAATGGGAGAGAAATGAGCATCGGGGACAACATCATCATACCGAGCGACATCAAAATAGACGCGATTACCATATCTATAACCAAAAATGGCAGAAAAATTAAAAAACCAATTTCAAAAGCAGTTTTCAATTCCGATGTTATAAAAGCGGGTAATACAATTGGAAGCGGTATTGATTGCTTATCTGGAAATGGGCCACTTTCAGAAAGGTCTGCAAATAAATTTAGGGTATCAACTCGTGTGTTAGATACCATAAATTCTTTCAATAGAGCTAAGCCTTCCGACAAAGCTTGATCCATCTGAATTTTTCCATCAAGAAATGGTGTGACAGTTTCAACATAAAGAACTTCAAAAATTGGACTCATCACGTAAAAACTTAGAAAAAGTGCAACGGCTATCAGCACTTGGTTTGGTGGTGTCTGCTGAGTTCCCAACGCCTGTCGTAAAATCGACAAAACAATAATGATCCTAGTAAAAGCCGTCATACCCAAAACAAGAGACGGCAATACTGTCAGTGCCGTCATAAGAAGCAAAATTTGGAGAGAAAGTGAGTAGGTTGTTTCTCCATTGAGTTCTTCGACTGACGTCACTGCGGGTAATCCGAAAGCAGATAAATCTTGACCAAACGAAGAGCTACCTAATAAGCAGAATACTAAAAGAAGAATACCTTTGAAAACTGGCATATTTATTCCTCAATCACCTTGCTGGTTTGCTGATCTTTAGAAGATAGCTCAATTATCGATGGTGAGTTTCCTTTGGCGAAAACAAGTAAAAATGACTGTTGGCCAATTGAAATTACATCTGCACGGTCACTTTTCGAAAGTGGCAGCCTCGCTTGCACATTAATGTCAGTAAAACTATTAGATTTTGGGAGTGATGGGTGTAATACTTTGCCACGATATTTGATCAATAGCTGAACTAGTATTAGTGCCAACAAAAATAATACAACGATTAAGATTTTATCGTACGACATATCTACTCCCAAGTATTCCTAGGAGTACAGCACGCAATATGCCATTCTTTATTTTATGTTTTATTTCAGATACTTATATAGTTTTTATGAGCTGTTCAAATTTTTGAAAATATTGAATGAATTGTTAAATACTTTCCATTCTCTTTTCCGGGTCTACAATTTCTCCAAATCGAACTCCAAACCTCTCTCCAACCATCACAACTTCACCTTTGGCTATTTTCGTATTGTTGACCATAATATCCAAAGGGTCACCAGCAAGTCGATCAAGTTCGACAACAGATCCCTCATTTAGTCTTAGTAGGTCACGTATGGTTATTTCAGTTCTACCAACTTCAACGGTCAGTAGAACATCGATGTTTTCTAGCACCTTTAAATTTTCAGTACTCTCTTGATCTTCTGTGTTTTCAACTTCTTCAGCCATTCTTTTCCCCACTTTTGGAAACTCGTTGTTTCATTGAAATGGCGGCATTAGGACCAACTTTTCCTATATCCGCATAATATATACTTTGACCTGCCACCTTCACCAAAATGTTTTCTGGCGTTGACATAGGAAATACATCTCCCTCTTTAGTTTTGATTAGTTTTCCTAAAGAAGTCTTTGGTTTACCAAGTTCAGCAGATAAAGTCAGAGGTATCGAAAGAACTGCATTTTGAAGTCTATCTTTCCATGTTCTATCATCGTGAGCAAATTCATTTTGAACGCGAGACCTTAATTGTGAAGAAATCGGTTTCAGTGTCTGTAACGGATAAACAATGTCAAAACTTACAGGATCTTGCTGAGGCATTTGCACCATAAACGAGCACACTATGACTGTATCGACACCATCAACAAAAGAAATCAGTTGAATGTTTTCTTCTCTGCTCTGAACATCAAATTTTGTTTTTATAAGGTCTTTCCAGGCGGCCTCCAAAGAGTCATTCATCCCGTCTGTTATTATTTCGATTATTCTTTGTTCAGTTGCCGTAAACTCACCTTGAGTGGCAAAGAGCGATTGTATTTTTGAACCACCATAATAAGAGTTTGTCAGATGAGAAATAAAGGGAGCTTGAATAACGAGCAAACAATTACCTCTTAGTTCTTCAATTCTATTGTTAGTAACACTTATAAAACTATCACAACTTTCAACATACTCATCAAATGATTTAACTTCGGGAGGAAACGAGGAAATACGAGGCATAATCCTGAGCATGGGGAGAAAAACGGATCTCGTAAATCTGCAAATTTTTTCGTTGATCATTCGCAGAGCATAATAATCACCTAGAAGTGATAAATCTTCCGTACCAAATTTGAATTCACGTACCTCATTTGGGTCAAACTGTTTATCTACAGCTTGTTCATCATCACTTTCAAGACCACCAAGAAGAGCCTCTACTTCATCATTTGATAATTTGCGCGAACCGACCATTGTTATCTCTTATCATTGTAAGACAAAGGACGTAAAGAAAACACCTTCAACTCCACCAAAACCTTCCAGAAATTCTAACTTCTCATTTATTGCAAGTCTAATACTTTCAGAAAGATTATCTCGACCATCTTTACCCTCAATTTCTTCGACAGAAAATTCACTAACTACACCTAAGATTTCTGAACGAAGTGCCAGTTGATGCAATTCAACATTTTCCATAACGGTTTCATCGTACTGAGTGGATACTCCAACACTTATCTGTAAAAAAGCCTTAGAGCCTCTCAAATTTGTGGTGAAATTATCTGGAAAAGTATAATAGCTGGTTACAAAAGTTTCTGTACTCGGTGTATCTTTATAAATTTTTTCAGGGTCGCCAGCACTTTCACCTTCATCAGGAGAGCTTGGCAATTGACCAGCCTGTTGCAATTTCTTTTCAATTAATTCTTCAACTTGCTCAACAGGGGTTTGCGTCGGCATAAATAGAAAGGCCCCTACTCCGACACCTATTCCCACCAATGCAATTGGACCAATACCAAACAAAGCTATTTTCTTAAAATTAAACTTTTTCTTTTCTTCTTCTTCAGCCATTACTCTACCTACGCAATAAGATTTAAACTATGAACGCTGTCATTTTGATCAAGTAGATCTTGTGTCTCTTCCAGGTTTTCCACACCCTCATTCATGCTATTTTTTTGATCTTTCCCGTCTTTTCGTCCATTTGATCCTTCATTATTTTGAGCGTTGTTATTCAGTTCAACATTGTACTCTGCAAGCTTTAGGCCATTCTGCTCAGAAATTGATTGTAACATACTTTCTGACGCTCTCAGAATAGCCAGTGTAGCTGAGTTTTCTGCTATAAGCTTAACATCTATTTGCGAGCTATCAACAGATACGTTTACGCGTACTTTTCCAAAAGACTCCGGCTCCAGAACCAAATCAAAGTTCTCGCGAGAATTTATTGCTTGCTCCAGCAAGGAATTGGCTAACCTTGTTGAAAATTGTGACTCCAAGAGTGATATTCGCTGACTAAAAGTTTGCGACTGGATGTTTGAAGAGCGATCTATAGTAACTTCTGCTTTGGCAGCATTTTGCTCAAAGGTTGGCTGAATACTAACCTCAGCATTAGTTTTGACACTGTTATTAAATCTAAGGCTTTGACCTGAAGAAAATTGCTCATCAACAGAAGCTAAGGTTAAATCAAAATTTTCAGTACTTACTTTAGAAATTTCATTCAGGCTTGATTTGGGTATTAGATCTGAACTTGAACTTTTGCTGGAGATTGCTTGACGATAACTGATTACATCTGCTGACGATAAAAATAGTTCCTTTTTAGGGTTTATTGAATTATCCAAGCCAAGTTCTTTTTTGGCAACTTTGGTCGCAACTTCTTGGATAATTAAAGTCGCGCCACTCTTTTCAATAAACTATGCGATTTCTTGTTTAAAATTTATTTTGTGAGTAACTGAATTTACAGCAAACTGAAGTTTATCTTTTAAAAATCTGGCAAAATTAGGAGAATTTATTTCATTTAAATTGATTTTATCAATTAAATTTAGCTCCGGAATAACGTCCAGATCTGAGCTGACCATTCTCGAAATGTCCATAATAGAATTTTGGTTTTTGGCGGTAGTTATAGATTTTACAATATGAGTATGGTCAACCACCATTTCACTTTCACCAGCACCTAATTCAGCGATTAATTTAGATATTGGATCATTATTTACATCGAGCACTAAGTTTTCTGATTTATTTAAATCAAAACCTTGCTGGACGACTTGCGCCACATCTTGGCTTCCGTCAAAATTTAATATGGCTAAAGTTTTTGGCAGTTCAATATCCTGAGAACTTTCAATTTTTATAGCAATGTTGAGCAAGCCCAAATTTCTATTTGGTAAATTGATAGAGACTGAAGATAAATCTCCGAGATTTTCAAGTGGATACTTTTCCTTAAGTAATAGTAAATTTACCTGGTTTATGTTGGACAATTCTAATGATAATCCTTTAGAAGAAACATTTAATTCTAAAGAAATAGCATCTAGATGTTGATCTTTTTCTCCAAATTGTCGATCAGTCATATGTTCTTTATTCAGATATAGATTGTTGATCAAAGCTATTTCCGTTTTATCGGCTTTCATTGCCGTTAATTCGGAAAGATCCAACAATAGGGAACCATCTTCTCTATCATTAAAAGGTAAACTTTTTATATTTCCTACAAAATTTTGGGTATTATTTTGTACAGACGGTGATTTAGAGACATTCTTTAAGATTTCAGGATGCAATCTTTCTTTTAAAAATTCTGATATTTTACTTAAGTCTGATTTATCTGCAGCGAATTGTTCTAATAAACCCAAGAACTCTTGGTTTATTTTGATAAAACCAGTTTCTGAATTTTGAATAGCTAAGAAATCTCTGCCAAGCTGCAATTTATCTAACTCTGAACTGATTGAATTTAGGAGAGTTTTTATTTGGGCTTGAATATCTAACTCTGACAAAACTATTGGCGTATTTAACATACCGCTTATTTGAGAGACAGTTGAACCATCTATTTGGCTAGCTACTGAATTATTTGAAGTTTTATTTATTTCTAAGCCCTGTAAAAATTGAAATTCTTCAATAATGCCCATCATTTGTTTAATATCAAGATCACTTTGATTGGCTTTAGCACTAGCTAATTTTTGAGAAGAAAATTCTTTCAACTGATTATGAAGACTACCAGAGACCAATTCTGCTTGTTTAAAGGGTTTGTCAACGTCAGAAAGTTGGTTGTCATTTCCCACAGAACTATCGGTTAGCATTGAAATTAAATCAAAAAAATCACCTGATTTATTTTTACTGGTACCATTTATTGAGATGCCATCCGACCCTTGATCAAAGTGAGGGATATTACCAGCATTTCCGCCAACAATATTTGTCATATAGAAGTCCAACGCTTATAATTCAGTTTTAGCGCTGCAAAATTTATGCCAGTTTAGCGTTTAATGGGAATAAAGTTATTTTCGTCGATTTTAGTATTTTTTTTTCGTGCGTCTATTAGTTTTTCTTTTAACTTTCTTTTTTCCAATACTTCGTTTTTTGCTATGGATCGGTTTATCTCGATTGAGGTGGCTATTTTTTCTTGCTCCAAATACTCTTGCCGGTTCAAAAGAATTTCTCTTTGTTCCATAAGCTTCTGCATTAGTTGCCTATTAGCTTGAAAAGCATATGCGTTGGCCACCTCTTTATCGTTAGCTTTATCTTTCGCTAACTCTTCTAAATCATTACCTATTTTGATACATTTTTCAGTTTCAGATTGAATTTGAACTAAGTGAGAAATTGTCTTTTGTTGTTGTAGTCTCTCTTTAGTTTGCAACAGATTGATCTGCTTTACCTTTTTCATCTATTACCACCAATTAAGTTTTTCAGATCTTCTACTGACTGTGAAAATGATGCTAATTCCCCATCGTTCTGCTTTAAAAATTTAACTATTGAAGGCCAAAGCTGCATGGCAATATCTAGATCTACATCTTGTCCTTGTACGTAGCCACCCATTAAGATAAGGTCTCTGTTTTCATAATATTTAGAAATGTATTTTCTTAATATTTGTGAATTTTCAGAATGTTCTGCTGAAACTATATCTGTCATTAACCTACTTACAGATTGCGTTACATCTATTGCAGGATAAATCCCCTGTTGAGCCAGGTCCCTACTCAACACAATATGTCCATCCAAAATGGCCCTTGCTGTATCGACAACGGGATCGGCTGTAACATCGTCTCCATCAGCCAAAACTGTGTAAATTGCTGTTATTGTGCCACCAATTTTTGAGCTTGTTCCCGTTCTCTCAATTAAACTCGGAAGTAAGGAAATTACAGACGGTGGATACCCCCTCGAAGTGGGTTGTTCTCCAAGAGCTAAACCCACCTCCCGTTGAGCATGAGCAACCCTTGTAAGAGAGTCCATTATAAGCAAAACATTTTTACCTTCATTCCTGAAATGTTCTGCTATTGCAGTAGCACGCTTTGCACCTTGAATCCGCAATAGCGGAGAACGATCTGCTGGAACAGCAACTACTACTACTTTATCTCTCGAATGAGATGATAAAACTTCTTTTGTGAAGGACGCAAGTTCCCTACCACGCTCACCAATTAAACCAATTACAACTACATCCGCATTTGTACTTTTCGCAATCATAGATAGCAAAACCGATTTACCAACACCTGAGCCAGCAATAATACCAATTCTCTGGCCACGTCCCAAAGTCAATGTTGCATTTATATTCCGGATTCCTACATCTAAAATATCCTCAATAGGAGTACGCTCGAATGGGTTTAAAGAAGATCCATTTAAGCTCAATGCACTTGAACATGCTATAGGCCCCAGTTGGTCTAAAGGGTTACCCAAACCGTCAATTACCCTTCCCAGGAGTTCATCACCCACTTGAACTTCCTGCGCAACCTGAACCAAGGCAACTTGATCTTTTACACTTACGGCAAAAGAATTGTCGTGTGGCACAATATCCACCGAGCTTTCTTTTATCCTTACAACTTCACCAGTTACTTTATCACCCAAATCATTTTCTATATAACATAATGAACCTACAACACATGGAAGACTGCTAGATGTAACAATGTAACCATCGAAACCAGTCACACTGCCTGTATGTAAACACTCACTTAATTGAGTATTTTGACTATTAGTCAAAGCAAGGTCTACAAAATGTTCAGATGCTTGCAAAATTTCAGGGTTCAAGTTCATATTAATATAGAAACCTTAGGTTAATATTTTTTTAGTTTAATATTTTTTGATGAAATCCAGACTTTTCTGCAATTATCCTAAATTCACCTCTTGCCAATTCTGATGTAGTGCTTACTTGAAAAGGTAAATCAGACGAATTTTCAATAAATGCAGTTGCGTCAATCTCATTTAATTCTAGAGTAACTTGTTTTGTATTTTCAATTATTTCTGAACTTACTGCCTTAACACGCTGAACCAGTAAATCTGGCGCCTCATCAATGCGCTCTCCTAAAAACTGAATACTAATCTCTTTGACCTTTTCCAATATAATATACTCAACAAGACTTGATAAATCATCTCTTACTGAAAAAAGTGTATTGGCAAAATCCGCTATTGCTTTTTTTTCAGCTTCTAAGGTTTTTTCAAATTCAACTAAAGCCTCTTGATAACCTCTTTGATAATCTTCCGATTGCTCAAGATTTGGCTCCCCTTCTTTTTCATCAATTGCTTCCTCTGGATTTGAATTAATAACCTCTTTTACTACATCAACTGTTTCAAAACCTGCATTATCATCCTCTTCGGAGTGTAACCCTTCATCCGAAGGCAAATTTTCTGACTCCGTTGTCTCACTTATCTCCGATACTTCTAAGTCTGTCACCTCAGTATCAATATTTCTATCTTCTAATAGGCCTTCATTAGTATCTTCCAATGGTTCATTTTCTGAATTCTCATTGCTCACATCCTCAGCAATCTGGTCACTACTAATACTCTCAGCTAACTGCTCGTTTGCTAGTCCTTCTTTATTATCTTCCAAAGTGGATGGATCAGTTTCTGAATTAGAACCTATTTCTGCTTCCGAATTTGATTTAATTAAGTCAAAGAAACTGTCTGCTTTTTCAAAAGTTTCTTTCTCGCGCAGCAAAGTTTCTGCATCATCAAACCTGCTGGAGTTAGCAGTTTCAAGTAAGCTTTTAATGTCTATAGCATTATCGTCTTTGGGTTCTTTATTTTCAAGAGTAGTTGAGTCTTCTTGCATTAGACCATCTCCTCTCCACCACGGCCAGCGAGAACAATTGTACCATCATCAGAAAGTTTTCTAGCGACATTAATGATTTGCTTTTGAGCTTCTTGCACCTCGGTCAAGCGAACTGGCCCTAGAGCTTCCATCTCATCACGAATATTTGCAGCTGCTCTCGTCGACATGCAACCTAGAAGTTTTTCTTGTAATTGCGCATCAGCGCCTTTCATAGCAACGACTAAGACATCCTGGTCAACCGAACGTAAAAGTGTTTGCAAAGACCGATCATCAGATCCACCGAGGTTTTCAAAGACAAACATGTTGTCTTGAATTTCCGCCATAAGATCTCTGTCTTCTTTCTTTATTGCATTCAATATGCGAGATTCCATGTCAGTTTTGGTAAAATTCATAATCTTAGCTGCCGCTTTGACTCCACCGATTTGGGAGGCACGTAATGAGGTATTGGCTGCAAACTTCGCTTTCATTACTCTTTCAAGTTCCTTGATGGCACCTGGCTCAACTGTCTCAAGTGTTGCTATCCTTCTAACAATATCTGCTTGAATTTCATCTGGTAATAACGTCAAAACATCTGCTGCAAGTCCAAATTCCAAATACGAGATTATAAGGGCTTTGATTTGTGGATGTTCGTCAATAATTAGCTCAGATATTGCTCTTGCGTCCATCCAATCTAGGATATCAATTTGTGACTCTGAACTTGCAGGAGTGATTCTTCCAAGAACAGACTGTGCTTTATCGTCGCCGAGTGCTTTGGTGAGAACATTTTCAATATACTGTCCCGCTCCCAGTCCAAGTCCAGTCTGCTTTTTAATTGTTTCTAAAAATTCATCTAGAACGGCATTAACAGTTGTTTGGTCAACACCTGTCACCGAGTACATTGCAGTACCCAAATGTTGAACCTCTCTAGGTGTTAATTTCTGAAGTACTGCCGCTGCTTCATCTTCTCCAAGAAGCATCATAAGTATTGCAGACTTTTCTGTGCCACTCAATTCCTGGACATTTTCTTCTGTATTTTCTTCAGCCATTTTCTGTCCTTTACTTTAATAGCTCTAGATCATCACGCATCATCTGTTTGAAAACATTCGCCACTCGACCTGCCTCATCAGTAACAATCATACGAACCAAGGCAACTTTGTCATCATAAGTATTCGCGGTATCTAAAAGGTCTGCAGAAATTCCTGCCTTTTTCTTTGGTTTCAACTTAGCCTTAATTTCATCAAGACTTTCACCTTCATCGACCTCGACAGCAGCTGTTTCAGTTGCCCGCTTCGCAGCAATTTCAGCCATTGTTTCTGCTTCAGCATATAGTTCCATAACCGAATTTGTACTGGCTGTAGGCACCAAAATTTTATTTAACATGGGCCGAACTACACCTAGTGCAACTATACCTATCAAAAGAACTAGGAGACTGTTTTCAACAGTAGATCTAAACCAAGGTGTTTCGTACCACTTGACTTCAAATCCGTCAAATTCCTCGACGAACGGCTGGGAGGTTACCGTTAGGGTATCTCCTCTATCCAATTTAATTCCCAAAGCACTTTTCACCAAACTCTTCAATTCTTCAATTACCTCTTCCGAAACTGGTTGATAAGTTACTTCTTGAGTTTCCGGATCAACTACTTTTCTATCCCGGATCAATAAGGCTGCATCTATTCGCGTGATAACATTTGAAGGGTTTTTTACTGTTTCAAACGTTTTGCTATTTTCATAATTCTTTAATTCAGTAGATGACTTTGTCTCAAATTTATCTGCATCACTTTTCCCTGCTTGATTTAATGCCGCTCCTGCTTCGTTTTCCTGTTGATTTACAGTAGCTTCCTGCGGAGGCTCATTAGAGATTGCACCTGGAATTCCAATTGCCTCTTTTTTGGCTGTCACATTCAAAGAGCTTTGCTCGCTCAAAGTTGCAGAGGCTGCTGGATCAATAATCTCCTGAGAAATTTCACGTCGTGTGAAATCAATTTCAAGATTAACTTGGGCATTGACATTATTACTTCCAACAATTGGAGTAACCAGACTTTGAATGCGGTTTCTGTAAATGTTTTCCAGTCTCATCCGATATTCAAGTTGGTTATCAGCCAATACTTGATCTGGATCATCAGGAGCATTGGACAATAAATTTCCAAATTGATCAATTATAGAAACATTATTTGGGCTCATAGCGGGAACCGAAGCAGAAACCAGATTAGTAATTGCCAAAACCTGAGTTTTTTCTAATTTCCTTCCATTTTTCAAACTCACAAATACTGATGCAGTTGGAGGCGTTTGGTCTCGAACAAATACTGATTTTTCAGGTAAAGCCAAATGCACTCTGGCTGACTTTACACTGCTAATCTCTGTAATCGACTTTGCCAGCTCCGCTTCTTGAACTTGTCGTAATCTTACACCTTCTACCGATCGAGAAATTCCTAAAGGCAAATTTTCTAAGTTATTGGCTTCATTACCCGCAAATTCAGGTAATCCTTGAGCCGCTAATGAAATACGTGACTGATGATACTCATCTGCCGGTACTAAAATTTCTCCCGTAGCAGGATCGAGCTGTACTTCGATACCCATGTTTTTTAGAGCATTTAAAACTCGAGATTTTTCATTCTCCGACAAAGAGCTGTACAAGGTTGTCATTTCAGGTTTTTGCATGCCCAAATACAAAACAATCGCAGCAACTGCAGTTAGCGTAGCCAATAAAGTTGGGAAAGCTCTTCTAAACCCAGGTTGATCTATTGCCTCTCTGATACGTGCCAATGCGTTAGACGATGTTGCAAGTATACCTGTCCTTTGCGTTACTAAAGGTGCCTCATTTTGAAATTGCTCTACGTTAGCCATAACCTATATCCATTATACCGGCATATTCATAATATCTTTGTATGCGCTTAATGCCTTGTTGCGCACATTTAGCGTTAGTTGGAACGCAAGCGAACTAACTTGTTGGCCAACCATTACGCGAGCGAGATCGTTTTCCACGCCTAACTCGAAATTTTTAGCAAGCTCATTTGCAGTATTTTGAGTTTTTGCTACTTGCCCTAATCCATCACTCAGTCGTTCTTGAAAGCTTGGAATAGATTTTTCTTGCAACAAAACATTTTTATCAGTTGCCTGACTGATATTATTCATTTTTTGCTGAACTAACTGTGTATTGGACGCAGTAATCTTCATAGTACCATCTCACTCGAGTCTGTGTTTCTAAATTTTGCAGCCAAAGCTTCGGCAGTATTAGTAGGTTTCTCTTTTTCAAAATCATCAAAAATTAGATCATCTGCGCAAATGATACTATTTGTACAAAGTATTTTTGCCCGCTGAATAACATTACAAAGCTCACGAACATTTCCTGGCCAAGAATATTCTAAAAGCATTTCAAAAGCATTTTCTGAAATTTTTGCTTTTTGTTTACTATCCTTATCCATGGAAAAAAGCATATTTGCAGCTATAGCGGGTATATCAAATTTACGGTCAGATAACCGCAGTGTATTTAATGGAAACACATTTAAGCGATAATACAGGTCTTCTCGAAACCTACCAGCTTTCACTTCGTCAGACATATTTCTATTCGTTGTCGCAATTATTCTTACATCGACATCCACCTCAACACTACTTCCTATAGGCATGACCTTTTTCTCTTGAATAACTCTAAGCAATTTAGCTTGAAGAGTTAGAGGCATCTCTGAAATTTCATCTAAAAGTACTGTACCTTCATCTGCAGCCCTAATAAGACCTTTGTTAGGCTGCAAAGCACCTGTGAATGAACCTTTCTCATGTCCAAACAGCATGGATTCCAACATTTGATCTGGGATTGCTGCACAATTTACTGCAACAAAAGCTTTTTCTGATCTGTTTGAAAAATGGTGAATTAGATTAGATACTACTTCTTTACCTGTACCAGTAGGACCGTTGATAAGTACTGTAGCATCAGTGCAAGCTAAGCGCTTTACCAAATGCGTAAGTTTAGTAGAGTTCTCATCTTTGGCTGGAAAATTTGGATAGTTTTGTAAAATTTGCTCTATCAAATAGTGCATATAAAAGTCTTTTTCAGAGCCTTCCTGATTTAGCTCTACAGGCAGATGAAAGACACTAATGGCTCCATTTAAGAAATATTCTATTTTGAAATCAGAGGTTGAAAATATTGCAAGGACTGATTTTTTAAATTTATTTTCTTTTAAAAATGAAATCAGTTCACCATTTGGACTAAATTTAAAGTCAGGCTCTATACAAGCGACATATACATTTTCAAACCTGTCCGCGGGAGGACAATCCAAATCATTTACCAAAAAACAATCCACACCACGACCGTTTAAGGCTGAGCAAAGCTCAGAAGCAAAAATATCGTTTTTATGATCGACTTTTATCATAGGTTTACCTCCGAGGAGAATTTGCAATGAGGATGCCAATCTGTTTTTATTGTTTTATTTCCGATATTTATGAAATTTTTTTTCTACTATTTATCAAAATTCGTCTTTTTAAAAAAAATATTTTCAAAATTTTGACAAATAGACTAAATAAACTGGCATTAATGACGTTCTCTTAACTACGGAGGATTAAATATGAATATAGCTTTCGCTCGAAACGAATACACAAATACAAAGTCTAATTCTTTAAACAGCAAAGCAGAAAACTTTGAGGCTATCAGCTTTGCTTTAGACCAGCTATTGAATTCTATGCAGGGACTTCGAGAGACTTCTGACATAGAGCAAAAAGACTCTTACTTCGAAAAATCTCTAACAAGTATTTATTTCCTTCAAAAGTGCCTGGATTTCGAAGCAGGTGGAGAATTAGCAAAAAACTTATTTAGGGTTTACGAATTTTCTAGGCAAGCAGTACTAGATTTTGTTTTGAGAGAAAAAGGCTCAGAAAATATGGACAAATCCATAGAATACGTTACTCTTATCAAAGAAGGTTGGATCGAAATAGAAAGCTCTTTGTAAGGAAAAATGGATAGGCATTGCCCTGTATTTATTTTAGAAGTTGCCGCGACGTTTGTGTGTGATAACTTTTTAGTTGGAACACTTCCTCTCGATTTGATTTGTAAAAAAGTCTGCGATCATATTTCAAAAGAATATAAAGAGCTGCCTCTGGAAGATTTACAAGATGTGGCAGAAGCCTTTTTAAGAGTCCTCGCCGAAGCTAATGTTGATGAAGCCGATGAAGTCCTTAAAAACTATGCTTACCAAAGGCTAGCTTTTAGGCGAAGTGGTAAAGAAAGAAATTGGGAGTCAATGTTGTTCGATCCGATGAAGGGGTTGAAAAATTTCAGACTAGATCTGAAACTTGTCCGGAGAAATTTTCAGGCATTTCTTTTTAGGTATAAACAGCAGAAAAGAACTGGGAAGCCAGAAAATTGGGAAATAAAGGATTCTCAAACAAATGATTTTATAAAAGCTTTGGGTTCTATTGAATTTAGTCCATTTGATATAATGGATCAGGCGTAAATATTAATTTTGTTATGATCATTGGGGCTTGCGGGCTTAGATATAGAAAAATATTTAGTTCTCGCAACGTTATGAACGAAAACCGGGGCTATATTTTGGCTCAATACCATCTGTTCTACTGCTAAGTGAGATGGTGATAGATATGGACTGTGCAACCGCTTTAAGTTATAATTTTCACCAACTAATCGGTCAGCTTGATTGACCTCAGAAGTTTGGTTCGGTTGTAAATAGGTGTTTCTAACATCGTTGGTTGAAGGAGAGTTTAGCACTAAAGGCCGACTTTTTCCCAAAATACTGTATTCTTGGAACGATGTTTGCATACAGTACAAATAATAAATTTTTAACTATTAATCAATGAAAGATCTAAATAATGATCAAAAGGTGTGAAAGATGCAGACAAGCGCGTATTAACTTGTCAGTTATATTTGTTGCCTTAATAATTATTAATTTTGTTGGTAGAGCCCTACTTAATGTTGAAATAATTTCCCTATCGGATGTCCTTTTTTTGCCAAGTCTTGGACTTCTAGCTTCAGCAGTTGCAATTTATTTTTTACAAAAAAAAGTTAAATAGATATTGGTGTTATCGATTTGCTAGAGTAAGCAACAAAGTCAACTTTTTTTCCTTCAACTTTAACTAACGCTTCTAGATTTCTACTGCCACTCTCCTCGCTTTCTTTATCAAAAGTTTTACATTCAAAAAACATTTTCAAGACATTTTGAGTAGATGGGTCTCTGATAATATCATGTTTCATAAAATTCTCCAATTTTCACTAACTACTGCAATTTAAGTGCCAAACTCAAACTATGTTTAGATTAGTGATAAAGACACTGGTAACTCCAGGAAACATATCTTTCTCTTCGACGAGGTAAGTATTCAAGTGATCTTGTATTGCTCGCGTGAGCATTTCTCTACCATCATGTGCAGTCAATTGCTCAAACGTCACTTCAAGGATCACTTTGGTAATTTCTGCTACTAAATCAGGCTCCATTTCATAAAGAGCAGATATAAATAGGTCAGATGAAATTGTTGGCTGCTTTGTTAGCAATGCTACTTCTATACTGAACAGCTTTTCTGAACCAATTAGCTTTCCCGAAAAAACATTTTCAATTTTCAGGTAATTATATTTATCGGGTAATATTAAACCAGTCTCAGGATCTATATCGATAGGATTTATATCTTCTGGAACTTCCGATACTTCTTCGATTTCAATATTTAATTCTGACAAATACAAGCCAGAACCGCTGCTTGAAATGAAAAAATGACCAACAATAAATGTTATAAACACCAAAACGGCTGGAATGACTATTTGAAAGAGCAACATAATTTACCTCACCCAGCATTTATGCACAAACTGTACCATTTTATGGTTAGGTTTAGATGATTTCTGTAGTTACACCCATTTCAGCCTCTTTTTCTATTATTTCTTTTGAAGCAGAGAGCTCGGTAAGTCCCTCTAAATCTATAATTTCAAACGATACTTTAGCTTCATTGGAGCTGATTTTTTCTACTTTCTCATTTTTAACAAAATTCCCACGCCTGTCAGCATAACTGAGAAAAAAATCATACCAAGCCTCATATGTAGCATTTTGGATCGTTACTTTGGCTGTTACTTGCATATTTTCTCCATACTTTGTTCACGCATCATATTTTTTTACAATTAGTGTGTCAAAAAAATAAATAATGTTGATTTTATTTAACTTTTCCTGAGACGGCACATTTATTGCTGGGAAATACCATAGATTAATAGCAGATCCCTTTTATGACGAAAGAGCGTAATATGAAAAAATTAACAATTTTGCTTGCAGTGACTTATTTATGCCTTGTAAATAAAGCGGTAATTGCAAATGAGAATTGTGACAGTGCGCAATCATATAGTCACTATTGTCAGAATAGAATTGAAAATTTACAAACATTAAATCACCAATTTAACAAGGCATACTCCTCAGGTAGCGTAGTAAATATAAGCCAACCACCATTGGTAGTAATGCCAGAAATAGAAATGACTGTTCCAGTTGAGATAAACAGTACCCAAAAAATCACCTTGAGACCTAAATCTGTTAGTCGAACAAAAAGAAACCCTAAACAACAGTTGGACAAAAACTATTTTGAAAAAATTGTTGACGCCTTGGACTTAACAGGGAAAAAACATCTAAACCAATGCATAACAAGAATTTCAGAAAACAAGCTAAAAAGTTATTATCCAACGTTTTCAAATGAAATAGATGCTTTAATACAAATTGCACTAAAGGACACTACTAAGTCGAATATACTTGGATCATTATTGTCACGAAAACCATCACACAGGGATTGCTTCAAGTATTTAGATTTTATTTTTATGATTAGCTGATGTACTATACGTTTATATTTAAAATTAACAAACATGTGAAGTTTTAGAAACCATTCTGAAAGGAAACACAGTGGCCGAGGAAGAAAAGACAGACGAAACAAAATCGACGGCTGTACCAAACATAGTTCACATTGTAGAAGATCAAAATTCGTACATTAATAGTGCGAAAGAGAGAATGAACGATGTGATCGATACGTTTCTAACAAATGCAGAAAATTCTGTGGCTTTGAACGATTTTTCACTTATTTTCAAATCAGTAACTGTGTGGATTAAATTTAGGCCACGCAAACTCGGGCAATACGTTGAAATAATTAAAGAAAGGACGACAGCCGACTCTATAACAATTCGCTTTAGTAGCGATGAGTACGTTCCTCATATAAAAGAGGTGCTCAAAGAGCATAGATTAAAAATTATTTCAACAGAAAATAATATTATAGTCTGTAAAACTCCTAGACCTAGCGATCAAGATATTGAGATTGCGCTACAAAAAGTTAAAGTTTTAGCAAACACTGCCAAGAACTCTTTATCCCAAGTTAAGGCTGATTCAATCCAACGTTTGCAAGCAGCCCTAAAAAACGAATACTTAGAGGCAAAAGATGTAAAGTTTGCAATTACTAATATAGAAAAAGTGGAAGAAAAATTCACCGCTGTGTTGATTTATTCACGCCTTGAAGCAGAGAAAAAGATTGGTGGCAAGCTTTTTAGATATGACTCTAAAGAAGCAAAAGATATTCATTTTGGATTAATTAGGCGCGTTAAGAAGAACTCGTATGTTGAAATTTAAATGTTGGCTTTTGTTAAAAATTTTCTTCGCTGCAAACATAACTCTTGTGAGTTCACAAGTTTATGCTGACGGTTATTTGACTCCAACTGATCTGAAAAAAATAAAATATCAATGTTATTTAGAAGAAACAAAAATTGTTTTTTGTTCCAATGATAAAATTGATGACCCTCAAGTGATTATTAAAATACCATTATTGAAACCAGTCATACTAGAAAACGGCGTTCGAGCTTACCGCGTTATGGCCACGATTGACAACTACACCAAGCGCAATTTGGTTGGTGCAAGAATATTTTTAACTTTTGGAAGGGGAAAAAACCAATCAATTGATGTTATGATATCTGAGAAGATTATTTATAAAGCCACCTCATCAACGATGCGATCTCACTTGGTTAGATCAGACGTACCCCATAACTTATCTCTCTACAAAGCTCTTGACGAAATATACTTTAAAGCTGAACCATCAAAAATAAAGATACAGCTGAAAGAATTATTATTTGAGGAAAATCAATAAGAAAAACCTAAAATTTCACAATATTGGATTTCATTTAAAGTTTTTAATTGGTTATTTACTATCTCTGTCCATTTCTCGACGCCGAATGAATTTATGTACGCACCGTCAACTTTTTGGAGAACCCTCAGACATTCTCCATAGCTTCCTGGTTTAACCAATTGAGTTCCAGCTGAACAGCTCAATAGACTGTTACCAATGACATTTTTTTTACTGTCTTTGTATATAACTGATACGCCGTTTATATTACGACCAGTATTATTTTTTACTTGCAGACCTAAGATATAGCTAGCTACTGATCCAGAAACATCACTGTCAAATACCAATCGCACTCCACATCTCCAATCTTCTTTTGCAGCGATAATTCCAGCTTTAAAAATTAGAGCACATACAATTAATAATATTTTAACTAGACGTGTTATTTTCTTTTTGTAATCAAAAACAAAAGAAACTCTAGAATTTTCAACAAATATTCTTACCAATTTCATCTTTTTTCCATTTCAACAGTCTGATCTTGCTTCGATAAATAAGCTTGAAAAATTGCACCTTCGGTAATAACTGCGACAGCCTTGTTTGTGTTTTTATCTACAATTGGTATTATTTCTCCCACAAATTTTGATGCAATCTCCATCGCTTCTTGGAGAGATGCTTTGTTGGATATAACTATGCAAGAAGAATCAACAATGCCAGATGAACTCAAAGTTCCAGTTTTGTTTAACAATGAAAGCGAATTTACTTTGCCATAAAACTTTTGCTCCTTATCAACCACAACAATCTCTGACTGATTGGTTTCAATCATCTGTTTAACAACATCCTGTATTTTATCGTCTAATTTGGCAGTGACAAACTTTTCGTCAGAATATTTCAAAATATCTGTTTCATTCATAAAGAGACCTGTCCGACCATTTGAAATATCAATTCCCCTATTTAGAAGTTGGACGTCGAAATATGATGATCCAAATCTAACTTGGACATAGCCAACCGAAATAGCTAGGCCAACGAGAGAAGCCAAAGCGAACGTGTAAGAGTTTGTTAACTCCAAGACTATAACGACCATACAAATAGGCGCACCAATGACAGAACCTGCAACTGCAGCTATACCACTGACAATAAGTGCCTGCTGGAATTGGTCAAAAACACCTAAATAAACTAAGATTGCAGACAATAAACCGCCAGCACTAGCACCTACCAGTATAGCAGGAGAAAATACCCCACCAAAAAACCCAAAGTTAAGTGATATTGACGTTGCTAATATTTTACCAAGTAAAATAACTAGTAGCATTATTACTGAATATTTTGAGTTCAAAACATAGGTAACCGTTTCGGTACCAAGCCCCATTACCTCAGGAACATAATGACCAATGGCACTAAGTGATAAAATCCCAAAAGCATATTTATAAGCTATTTTTCCCTTAATTATCTGAGCTAATTTTGCGAAAACAAACAGGGTACGCATATATAATATGGAGACAAACCCAAAGATTGGCCCCGCAAGAAAAGAAACCAGTAAAATTGTCAGAAAGTTAAAATTATTTGGTGAAACACTGATTATATTCGTGTCCCCCCAAATTGCACTTGATATCCCATAGGACACACCTGAGGCAGTGGCGATTGCCAATATAGATTTATGTGAATAGTGGCGAAGTATGGCCTCATGAGCGAAAATTAGTCCTGCTAGCGGCGCCCCAAATCCCGAAGAAATAGACGCAGCCACACCTGCTCCAATGTATAAATCAGGAGTAAAATCAAAAGGTATTTTTTTCTTCAACCACGCCCCTATTGTCGTTCCAAAGTGGACCAAAGGACCATACTGACCAATACTAGCCCCACCACTCGCAGAAAAAAAAGCTGCAATCGTACTAACTATCCCAACTTTTACATCTGTCTCGTTATTAAATTTATGAGCTAAATAAATACTATCTGAGACACTTTGAAAGGCCTGACCTTTAATAAAAATCTTCGAATAATGTACAAAAAATAACGCTGTTGACAGTGTTATTAAATAAAACAAAAAATTTGGCTGGCTACTCAGAAAAAACTCCAAATAGTCAGTTATAAAAACTATACCCAATCTGAAACCTTGGGCAGCAACGGCCCCACTGGCGCCCAGCACTACTCCCACAAAAATAGAAGCTAGCAAATACTTGCTCACAATTTTAATGTCTACAAGTGTCAAGAAAACCTCCTTGATCCTACAATTCCGGATTTTCCCTTGTTTTTTTGACGTGATTTATCAAAGCATCAGCTTGCAATTTGGACATACCAAATTTTTTCCTGAGGTCATCCAACGAAGCCTCTTCATCACTATCTAGAACACCGTCCAGAAGAGCATTTCTAACTTGATCTTCAAAAATCACCTTCCGTCTATCCATTTGCGCATTGAAGGCATTAGCAACAATACCGGTCAAAAGGGCCACTACAACGACACCAAAAATTGCAGTAATTGCTGCTATACTTTTCCCAAAAACGGTAATTGGGCTAACATCACCATAACCTACTGTGGTCAGCGTTATTATAGACCAATACATAGCATCAGGAATAGACCTAAAGGCTTCCGGCTGAACTTTATGTTCTGCGTAATAAATTAGTGAAGAAGACAGAACAAATGCAACGGAGAATATGTATAGTGTAGTTAGAAAGGATTTTTTTTCCTCTAAAATAGCTCCAAACAAGTCATCTAGAGCGGAATTATAATGGTTTAACTTTAAAATCCTTAGCAAACGTAAAGCTCTGAGGACTCTCAAGTCTAATCCAGGAAATAATGCCTGAATGTAAAAAGGCAAAATTGCGACTAAATCAATCATGCCATAGAAGCTAAAAATATAACGAAAACGAGTTTTTAAGCCTGTTTCGCCATTTTCATGATCACGTTTTGCAGGGGCTGACCATACCCTAGCAACGTACTCGACTGTAAAAATAATAACAGAAAAAATTTCAAAATTATAAAACCAGGAGCCATAATTTTTTTGAAGTGCCGGTACTGACTCCAAAGCAACAGCTATTAGATTAAGTACAACCAGGCCAAAAAGACTCAAGTCCCAAATTTTTGAAGTACGATCGCCAAGCTTCGCTGGTTCTAAAATCCTTAATACATTAGCTTGTAAATTTTCGTAACGACTGCTCATACGTAATGATCAAGCATTTCACAAAAATTTACTAGTTTTTTTTAATTATTTTGTCAGGACACCCAGCGCCTAAAAGGTCCACTATCAATGTGCATAAAATTATTATACAAGCCTAAACCACCAATAGCGTGTTCTTTGGCAATATTTTTTAACTGCTTTTCAGCCACACCTAGTATTGCAAAATCGATTGCCTGACCCTTCATATGTAAAGAGTTTTTAGCAACATTTTTACTCAATTTACGTAAATATGAGTTTGTTTTTTTTGTTCGATATCCAGACGTAATCTGCACAGTAAGACTATCGTTAAATCCAAGTGAACTCTCACAAATTTTAAGCAAAATATCAATTATCTGCTTATTCATTTGAGTTACTTTATTTTCTCTCCAATCTCTTAAAAAGTAGTCTAAGAGTTGATAATTAATGCCATAATTAAGTGAAGCCAGCCTTATTTTTTTTAAAATTTGCTCTTCAGTATTTGCATTAATCATTTTGAGGTTAAAATTTCTTTTTGGCTTGTAGTGAAATGTTTTTATTTCATTACTTGTTTTCTGACCATAGTTAAGTAATTCTGGCTCTGGATCAAAATAAAAACCTTTAGGATCCTTCCAATGACTTTCTTCAGAATTATTAAAAAAATTCTTATTTCTTGAAAAATTGATCAGTGATGGCTGCTTTTGGTTTAAATTAATTAAAGGAATAGCTGCCTCACAAATGCCACCAAAACTTAATCCCAATACAAAAGCACGCCGTGAAATTTTATTTTGATTTAACATGCCCAGATAGAGCAAATACAATGCCAAATTTTCTGGTGAAGGATATTGATTATTTTTTTATTTAAATTCTAAATAATTCTAAGTCTGGTCGTTTAAGTGAGCATGAAAGATGAAGAAAATTTAACTGACTTTGAGCTAGCTTTAATGTTTGTCAAACAACATGTGGATAATAATCCATATGCTGCAACAAAAGAACAAATTGATCTTTTGAATTTGAATGCAAAGATTCACGAAGAAGTTCAAAATAAATCTAAAAAATCCCAAGTTTGATACTAA
>Ga0160423_10001116_pt1 | contig 22413 bp, 20 predicted proteins | sample CRUFie14St8metaG_FD_108191 | JGI IMG/M metagenome (GOLD analysis project Ga0160423, IMG submission 108191) | Marine microbial communities from the Costa Rica Dome - CRUD Field 142mm St8 metaG | ecosystem: Environmental > Aquatic > Marine > Oceanic > Photic zone | place: Costa Rica: the Eastern...
ATTGTAGCCTGAGAAAATGGATTCCCCTTCAATAAGATACTCGTTACCAACTTCAGTTTCGTGGTGGCGAATGAAACAAATACTGTTTAATCCCTTCGATATTGGGAAGTGGTTCGTTCTTGGGTTCACGGCTTGGCTCGCCACTCTCGCATCCGGGTCATCGCAAGGGACGGGCGGGACAGGTGGGACCGGGGACACTGCCGGGGCATTAGATGATCCTCAAATTGTTGAGGAAGCTTTCGGTGAAGCGAAGGACTGGGTCATGGAGAACTGGGAATGGGTTGTTGGTGCCGGGGTGCTCATCGCCTTGATTGTTGTGGTGGTCACGGTCGTAGTCACTTGGGTGCAGTCTCGAGGAAAGTTCATGCTCCTTGACAATGTGGTTAATAACCGTGCCTTAGTCGGACAGCCGTGGAAAGAGTTTCGGAGTGAGGGTAATTCATTGTTCCTTTGGAGCCTTGTCTTTTCTTTAATTGCCTTTTTGGTCTTTGGAGGTTCCATCGGGGGGTTGGGGTGGTTGATCTATCTTCAACTGAACGCCAATGATTTTATCTGGACCGGGCCACTGATTGGCTACGGTGCTGGATTCGTCGGCCTCCTTTTTTTATTAGGTATCGGGTTTGCCTACATCACGCGCTTGCTTGAGGATTTTGTGATTCCACTGATGTATCAGCGGCGTCTCAAAACAACTGAGGCTTGGCGGGTTTTTTTATCTCTCCACTCCCAGAATGTTGGTAGCTTCATCGCTTACTTTCTTTGGGTGGCGCTCCTAGGACTCGCTTGGGGTATTGCTATTTTTGCCTTTGTCCTACTCACCTGCTGTATCGGCGGCATCCTTCTCGCAATTCCCTACCTAGGGACTGTTCTCCTACTTCCAATGCTTGTATTTTTGAGAGCGCTTGGCCCCAGTTTTCTCGGTCAGTTTGGAGACGAGTTTAACTTGTGGAAGGGGACCCAGCTCGAGGTACAATCCTAATTAGCTGCAACAAAAAGGCCCAGAAGCTTCCGGGCCTTTTCCTCTTGGTTAAAACCTAAGCGGGTCTCGATAGTTCACTTGAGAGAGTCAACCTTGTTGAAAATGGCGGACGAACCTGACGCAACGACCTCTCCACTGCTGTCCACCATGGTGTAAAAAGGGACAGCGTTGGAAGTTCGGTATTTCATTAATTTGGAGCGTTCAACGTCGCCGGGAACGACAGTAAGCCAAGGAAAGCCTGCATCGGCAGCCCACGACTCTGCTGCGTCCTCATCTGAATCTCGCGAGATGTGAATCATTTCTACTTTTGGATTATCGGCGATCGAAGAGTTGTATTTCTCCACCAACTGTGGAGCTGAAGCGCGGCATGGGCCTCACCAGGAGGCCGAGTAATAAAAGATGTAAAACTCGGGAGCTTTCTCCATTTCCGCACTGCGATAGCGTTTGCCGTCAATGCGGTGCAGCTTTGTTTTTAAAACTTCTTTGCCAACAACGGAAGCGCCAACCACTTCCAATGGGTCGGGTGCGTTCTTGGCCTCATTCCATTCCTTCAGGTAGACGAGGTCTTCTTCGGATAGTTTGTCCGTGGTGAATGTGAGTATGCGCCCGGCGGAGAGGACTGAAACGGTTTTCGTGTCCTCATCGTAGGATCGAATTTCACCCTCAAATGTTCTAGAACCATCTGAACTTGTCCAAGTTCGCGCCATTGGACTGCCGATCAGAAGAAAAGAAATAGCAAATGCCAAAAGAGATTGCTTCATGGTTTGTTGAGATAGCAAACCGACGAAGCAATGTCTCGAAAAATCGAATCACGTTTATGTGATCTGCGGTTAGGCACTTGCTCTCCCTATTTAGTTGGGCTAAGTGGGAACCTGAGAGAAGTGAGTGGCACGTTCTGGTCCGGAATCTGCTCCTTGGTCAGGACTTGAGTTCGTTTTGAAAGACTACCGACACACCAAAATCATCGCAACGCTTGGACCTGCCACGCAATCAAAGGAAATGCTGGCGAAGCTTATTCGTTCCGGCGTTGATATACTGCGGCTGAATATGGCGCATGCCTCGCACCAGTGGGTGGCTGATGCCATGTGGTTTGTGAGAGAGGTTTCAGAGGAAGTTGGTCGTCATGTCGCCGTAATGATGGATGTGAAGGGGCCGGAGATTCGTACTGGAGTGGTAGAGTCACCGATTCAGTTGGAATGCGGCTCAGAGATCGAGTTTTATGTGGATGGTGTCGAGGCGAGTTCTGATGTGAATTCTGTCTCAATCAATTATGAGGGGCTTCCTGCCGAGGTGAATATCGGCGATACCGTACTTGTTGATAGTGGGTTGATTCAACTCAAGGTTACTGGCAAAGACGATTTCCGTATCCGATTTGAGGCTTTGACCCCGGGTGAATTGACCTCCAGGCGTCACATTAATCTGCCCGGGATTCAGGTTAAACTTCCGGCGCTAACAAAAAAAGACAAAGAAGATTTGCGGGAGGGTGTCAAAGCCGGGATCGACTTTGTCGCCCTCTCGTTTGTTCGCGAATCTGATGACGTCAAGATCTTGCGGCGTTTTCTTGATAGCCTTGGCTCACCGGCACGAATCATCGCCAAGATCGAGGATCAGGCCGGCGTGCGCAACATGGAGCATATCGTTCGGGAAGCTGACGGCATCATGGTCGCCAGAGGAGATCTTGGAATCGAGATAGACTACCACTGTCTCCCTCTGGTCCAGTCCCAACTCATTAAAACATGCCACGCTGAGGGCAAGCCGGTGATTATCGCGACCCACATGCTGGAGTCTATGATTCATTCACCCATGCCGACTCGTGCGGAAGTGTCTGATGTTTCTCATGCCATACGAGAGCAGGCGGATGCTGTAATGCTATCGGGGGAGACGACAACTGGTGCTTACCCGCTCGAGTCGGTTCAGGTCTTTAAAGACATCATTGGGAGTATTGAACCTTCGGTGAGTCAGGCGCTGAATGAGCGGATCGTTCTAAAGGAGCCTAAGGCGATGATGCTTCGTTCGGCTTCGGTCCTTGCCCAGGAGCTCGGAGAATCTGGTATCGTGGTCTTCAGTCGAAGCGGATTTCTGCCCTACATACTCGGGGCGCTGCGTCCTCATGGCATTCCGATCTTTGCGTTCACCGACGACGAATCAATTTTTCGTCAGTTGTTGCTTCCATGGGGGGTTGAACCGTTCTTGATTGAGTTTTCTGAAAATCCGGAAGAAACGATTCAGTCGGCGATGGATTGTCTCCGCCGCAAGGAGTGGGTCGAGGTGGGCACTTGGCTTGTAGTGATCACTAACGCGCTGGCGGACGACAAGATCATCGATACACTTCAACTGAGGAAACTGGAAGCGGACCAAGACTCTTGATTCTTGTGTCTGTTTGCGGCCTTTGAAGCGAGATGGGAAAGATTCGGATTACTTCAGGAGTTTAGCACGCTCGATCGCTCTCATCATTCCTTTCGCCTTATTGACCGTCTCATGGAACTCATTTTCAGGAATAGAGTCAGCAACAACTCCAGCCCCAGCCTGAACGTAAGCCTTTTGGTTTTTCAGTACTACAGTACGCAGTGCAATGCAGCTGTCATGATTGCCATCAAAACCGAAGTAGCCAACTGCGCCTGAATAAGGACCGCGTTTCGAATTTTCCATTTCATCAATGATTTGCATCGCTCGGACTTTGGGGCTCCCGCTGACTGTGCCAGCCGGGAATGTCGCCCTCATGACATCGTAAGCGGTTTGGTCCGAATTCAGCTTCCCAACGACATTTGAAACGATGTGCATGACGTGGCTGTAGCGCTCGATGATCATCATTTCATCGACTTTAACGGATTCAAATTCGGCGACTCTTCCGACATCGTTGCGTGCAAGGTCAATAAGCATGACGTGTTCAGCACGTTCCTTAGGGTCGGCGAGTAGGTCTTCCGCCAATGTCTGATCTTCCTCCTCGGTTTCGCCCCTCCAGCGGGTGCCTGCGATGGGTCGGATTTTGATATTCCCGTCGATAGTTTGGACATGGACTTCCGGGGAGCTGCCTACGAGAGAGAATTCCTCGCCAAATTGAAGGCAGAACATGTAGGGGGAGGGATTCACGTGGCGAAGCGCACGGTAGAGATCAATGGGACGGCCCTGATAGTCCGTCTCAAAACGCTGAGAGGGGACGACCTGAAAGATGTCTCCGGCCAGTATATAGTCTTTCGCTTTACGCACCATGCCCTCGTATTCCTCCTGCGTGGTGTTGCTATCGATTACGCCTGTATCTTCAGGCTCCTCCATGAGTGAAAAGGGCGCGACTGATTGTGGTTTAGATAGTCGATTGATTATCGTCTCGATTCTGGTTCGTCCGGCTTCGTAGGCCGCTTCGATGGTGTCGAAATCGTCAGTGCAGATATTAGCCACTACTTGGAGCTTACGGAATCGGTGATCAAAGATGACGAGACTGTCAGTAATCAGAAAAACCATGTCGGGTAGGCCGAGGCCGTCATCACTAGGCCCGGGAACGGTGGTCTCGAAAAATCGAACCATGTCATAGCCGAGAAATCCCACTGCACCTCCGGTGAAGACGGGAAGCCCCCTAACTTCTACTGGTTTGAAGGCAGCCATTAGTCTTTCCACCTCGTGCATCGGATCGCCGTCAGACTCCGGAAGAAGGTGAGTTTCGAAGTTTGAAGCCCCTTTATTTCGAACTGAAATTTCCCGTCCTGTCGCGCGGATTTCGAGGCGGGGATCGGTTCCGAGAAACGAGAAACGACCTATCTGCTCACTATTTTCTGCCGATTCCAGCAGAAAGCATGGCTCGCTATGACCTTCGCTGAGTTTTTGGAAAGCGGAAATCGGGGTCTCATAGTCGGCAGCAAGCTCCGTCCAGACCGGAATCATATTTCCGCTGGCGGTTAGCGTCGAAAATTCTTCAAAAGACGGTTTCAGCACAGTCATGGCCGGGGTTGGCAGAAGAGCGTTCAGCCGGGGCTTAGAATGCCCACTCGGTCTGGCTCCATTCTTCGACAGAGACTTGAGGAGGTTCAGCTGAGGCGCTGGTAGAGTCGCACACCTGAGCGGGTTTGGCAGATTTTTCTTCGCTAATGTGCTCAGAAACGTTTTCGGTGGAATCGGGTGACTCTAAGGCGGTTTTGCATAGTGGCAGAGGATCTTTACGCATAGCGCAATCGACCTGAACGTGGGAATGCCCTTCGGATTCAAGCTTCTTGAGGATGACTCGGCGCGCGAGTTCGGGGGCGTTGCAATCGCTGCTGAGATGGCCCAATACGACTCGGGTAAGATTTGAAGACGCCACCTCACTGACAAGTCCAGCCGCCTGATCGTTTGAGAGATGACCATGGCGGTTGCTGATGCGCTGCTTTGTCGACCATGGGCGATGCGTGTCGTTCTGTAGCATCACTTCATCATAGTTAGACTCGACAAAAAGGGTGTTAACGCCCTTGAGGCGATCGATAATCATGCGGGTGACATGCCCGACGTCACTGACAACACCAACACTACTTTGGCTGCAGCGAAAGATGAAGCCAACGGGATCCACAGCATCATGAGGCACTGAAAAGCTCTCGACGTTGACTCCTTCAATCGAGAAATCATCCCCAGCCTCGAAATGGTGCCAAGGGACCTCAGATTTTACGTTTTCCCTGACAACGGCGCAGGTGTGAGTGGTGCCATAGATAGGGATGGAACGTTTCCGGCAGAAAACATCAATCCCCCTGGTGTGATCTCCGTGTTCGTGAGTCAAAACGATGGCACTTAGACGGTCGGGATCGACACCAAGATTTTCCAGTCTCAAGCACAGTTGGCGAGCGGAGAGTCCGGCGTCGATTAGGATCCGTGTTTCACCCAAGCAAACAAGTGCACTGTTCCCCGAGCTTCCACTGCCCAGTATCGCCAACTCCAGCATAGTAACCAGCTTAAGTATTTAAGAGCTCCAAACAAACAAAAATTATCGCAAAATATCTAAAGCTACTTTTCGGGCTGGGAAATTTCTTTCGGTATGGGCGAGATAATGGGATCAAAAACCTCAGTGTCAGGTAGTTGGCTGTGATGAACCCAGTAAACCGTTCCGGCAATTGCACCTGAAGAAATTCTGACCTCAACTGCTTCAGCCTCGGTCCCGAGTATCGCGATCTCAACGTTACTTTGAAGTCGTCGAATATCCCACCCGTTCAGATTGGCACCGGAGCGAGCGGTTGTCGTCGGATATTCCGAAAAGAAACGTCTCACAGTTTCAGGGCTGTCTGCGAGGAAGATAGGGGAGTCGGACGAGCCTAGAGTTACGAATTCGGAACGGACTTTTGGGTCCGCTGTCCTAGATTTTTCAGGAAGCCTCTGGCGTGCCATCTCTGAGCCGAATTTTGCAGAGGCAGTGATCAATGAAACCATCGAGACAAAGGCGATTAAGAAGACAAGCCATTTGAGATCAACAGTTTTGCTGTCCCTTTTGTGAGGTCGGGATGGAAGCACGTCGCTCATAAAATTTACTGATCTTTATCTAGTCTCTTTGATAATCGGCTGCTCGATTTTTCAAGAAGCTTTTGCTCTTCCTTGGTAAGACTCTGAAAACCTTTTTCATTTATCTTATCAAGAATAGCATCCACATCGGCGCTGACAAAAGGTGCCGGGCTGGCTGAATGTTTGTGGCCCTGGTCAATTATCCGGGCCTCTTTGATGCGACGAATGCCAAAACGTTCCATGAGGGTTTGGCTTCGCTTTCGACTCATTGGCGCCCCTTTGAAGCGGGTGAACCAGAACTTGATGTAGGCCCATCCTGTCAACATTCCTCCGAAATGGGCGAAGTGAGCAATCACAGATCTGCTGCCCGTTCCGTCCCGCGATGCAAAGAATCCAAAGATAAGGCCAAGGACGTCGATGATGATCACAATCATGACGATCTGCTTCATCTTCATTTTGATGGGGAAGATAAAGAAGAGTAGAAAAGTAAGGCTTTGATTTGGAATCAGTGTTGCTAGGGCTAGCAAGACAGCCATGACAGCTCCTGAGGCACCCATAATCAGTCCGTCTTCTCGGGTGGCCAGATTGAAAAGTAATTGGGAAACGCCTCCAAAAATTGCGCCGGCGACATAGATCTCCAAAAATTGCCTTGGAGAGACCATCTGAAGTAGAAGTCGTCCGATAAAAAAAAGGATCAGCATATTCCCGGCGACATGCAGAAGATGACCGTGAATGAACTGGTAAGTGAGCAAGGTCCATACCTTGAAGGTGGCAAGTCCGCTAAGAGAGAGAGACAAACTTTCCGCCATGGGCTCCTTAGGAGGAACATCAATCAGGAGCGAAAGAAGGTAGGCAGAGCAATTGATCACAATTAACCAGGTGATCACGCTCCAGCGGGACGGATGCCCTGGAGAGGCGCCGCCCGGATTCTCTCTCATGTATTCCCGGTTATAAATGCTCATAAATCGTTATGAAGAGGAAAAGAAACAACATTTTAGGGTTGAAAGTATCTAAGAATTCCTGATGATCTTGAATTAAGTATGGATAACATTGTTTACCTAATTCTCATCGGAGCGCTGCTTGTGCTCGCTGCATGGATGCTTTACGCGAGGTTTGCGTCTCGTTCCAGAGAGAATTCGTCAGACCACAAGGCCTGCGAAATATCGGCCGAAGATAGCACTGAGGCAAACATAGAAAACGAAATCCCATCCTCAGTGATGGAAGAAGTGGACCAAGGCGACGGGCATTCGGAGGGGGAGAATCGGGTTGCGGCTGCGTTGGTGGTTGATGGAGATGCCGTAGAAAAGAAACGGGAGGGCGAGTATTTTGACGGACTACAGGAGGCGGCTGCCGGCCTCGCGGTGTTGATGCGTTCCTCTCCGGTAAAAAATCCCAAAACCCCTGTCGTTTTTGCTCCGGAAGAGTCTCCGGATTCCCTGACTGGCGAAGCAGAAGATCCTGGCCCCGCCACGATGGCGTCTGAGCCGCTTGCTCCGAGCCCCGAAAAGGAAACAGAGGTAGACCAGTTGGGTGCTGAAGTATTGGATGATCTAGCTAGTGAGGGCAGCCACGAAAGCGATGAGTCGAAGATTGGTTCGCCAGAAAACACCGCTTCGGTCATTCGGGGTCTTCTTGGGGATGAGGTCGGTGACCGCTTTGAAAAGATCGATCTCGGTTTAGATGCACTTGAAGAGTTGGTGCTTAGCATCGAGTCAGGAATGTCCGCGCTGGACGGGCGAAGCGACAATGATGCCAACTTGGATTCTGGCAACGAAGATGTTAGCAGGGCGGCTTAACGCCTGAGCCTCCGCTTTACAAGCTCACTAGTAGGTCCTAAATATTGCGCCGATGGGTGTGCTCGGAGCTATATGGGGGATCGCAGGAGTTACCATACTTTTGCTAAGCGCAATATTGCGGCTAGCTCCACGTGCTCAGGAGGCGTTGTCTGGTGATCTCAATACCCTACAGTGGATTGCCGTGATCTTGTGGGGCGTGTTTATGTTGTTTGCAGAGGGATACCGTGGATTTCAGAAGAAATTTTCTCCGAGGACGGCAGCCCGCGTGAGATACCTAAAGCAAAATCCAACTTGGATCAGAGTCGTGTTAGCCCCTTTTTTCTGTATGGGCTACTTTTATGCCTCAAAGAAAACGAAGATCGTTGCCTACGCGCTGACCTTCGGGATTATCATCCTAATCGTGCTCGTTAAGTTCCTCGAGCAGCCCTGGAGGGGGATTGTTGACTTTGGTGTCGTATTGGGACTCTCCTACGGCTTGATTTCCTTCCTTATCTGCGCCGCAAAGTCGCTCTTCGCGCCTTCGTTCAGTGAGGCTCCGGAAGTGCCGGAAAGGTGAGGTCGAAGGTTGATTTCAAACAAGTTCAATCCCCGTTGTCCCTGTTAGAGGCATTCTTTGATCGCCTTGAACAGTTTTTCTCCCATCTCGTCAGTGAATCCAGTGTGTGCCCAAGAAATTTTGCCTTCGCGGTCAATCACTACGGTATGTGGAAGGCCCTTCACCTCGTATGAAGCACTGACTTTGCCGTTAAAGTCAAAGGCGACTGGCGTTGAAATCCATCCGCGCTGGGCTAGGAAGTCTACTACAATCTGATGTGACTCTGCCTGATTGATCGCTGCGAAGACGATGTCCTCAGAGTCAATCTTATCGATCACGTTTCTGACGGTAGGCATTGCCTTGATGCATGGACCACACCATGTCGCCCAAAAATCGAGCACGACGACTTTGCCTTTGTGGTCAGCCAAATTGAATATCTCGCTATCTTTAAGAGTTTTCAATTTGATCTTGGGAGCCTCTTTGCCAACCAGGGGCGAATCGCTCCCATCCGACTCACCCGGTAATTTTGGTTCTGGGGCATAGATGACATTCCAGTTCCGATAAAATGCGGTTGTGGCGTCATCGTGATCTTCAAGGGGCAAAGTAGGTCTTTTCTCAACATGATGAACGTTATCGATCGATACACGACATTCACCGAGATATTCAGAAAGACCAACGAACTCGGAACCATCGACTCGTTGTGCGGAGAGATGAAGTCGACTTCCGTCCCTTAGAACGAAGCGGTGGGTTATTTCGAAATGATGGGCCTTTTGCGATCCTGTTTCCTTCTCCTCCATATCGTCTCGCAGCCAGACGAGTGTTGAGACGCGGTTGCGGGGCAGAGTTAGTATTTCCCCTTTTGAGTCGAATTTGAGTTCGTTATCAATTCCTGAAAGGAGTTTGCCCCGAAGCATGTCTCCATTGGGAGCAACAAGAAGATGGGTTGGAACCTTTCCCCGATAAATACGTGGGATGGTCAAAGCCTTTTCCCGTGCTTGAGGATCGATAACTTTTCGTGGAATGCTGCCTGGAGAACGTTCGATCGAAAAATTTGAAAAAGTGATTTCGGTCGGTGTTTGATTCCAGCCTGGCCATCCACCGCCCAAAGTGAAGTAGAGGCCGTTTCCAGAAACCTGGTCAGGAGAAAGCGGAATTGTGAGGACAGGCTTCGATCTCCCGTTAGCGAAAACAAGAACCTTTTTAGGTTCAGTGACGATTCTGAAACTGGCTTCGTTATTCTCAATTCCGATGTTCTCTCCAGAAAAAGAGAATGCTCCGCTTTCACGAAGTTTCCCGATGTAAAGCCGACTCCCTTGCGCTGCGACAACAATGTCTGTTGAAGGAGAGTCTGGGGCCTCACTTTCAGAGAAAAGTCGCAGAGTAAAAGAGCCGGTGGACTGTTTCCACTTCGCATCGAAGCATAAGACGTCACCAAGAAGGATCGATGAATTGCCAAAACTGCCGCCCGTAAGCGTCGCAGACTCCTTTTTGAGATCTACTTGTTCTTCAGTTTCTTCAAATACTTCCCATTCAGGATCGCTAAACCCTCTTAGGATTCGGCCTGCCCTTCCTATATCAATTGCCCGGATCAGGTCCGGAGAAATGGTGATTCGCCCGGTAGCCCGGCTGGTGAAGTCAATCTTACCGCCCCTGATCGAAATTAGTTCTCCTGAGAGGAGTTCGTCGTTGGTTAGAAACAGGCGGGCCTGACCGATGCTAGATCCGTTATCGGTGCGGTCGGCACTGTGTGCCCTGCGAGTCATTGAAGCCGCTGATTTGCCGGCGAGAGGGATCGGTGCGTCAGCACCGGGGGGTTGCCAGCCAAGAAGGGTGTTCCCGATTGCTTTTGGCAAGACCCTAACCGTGCCAAAGAGAGAAAGGTTTTCAGCAATAAGGCGGTCGGCTGAAGGTTCAAGCGGCACTTTCGTCTGGGGGAATTGTATTTCTTTGGCGTGGTTGAGTTGGAGAGCCAGGGGCCTCTCTGACCATTCAGTTTTGAGAGTGAGGCAGTTTTTTTCCACACTGCAGAAGTCTCCGCTCACCGTGGTGCCAGAATGCCATGCAACTTTGGTAATGTCAGTTCTGGGTTTTAAGTCTGTGGAAGAAGGAAGAATGAGTTCGCGGAACTCTGTTAAGGGGATCGACTGTGATCCGATCGAAAGGCGATTCGATCCTTCCCGAAGACGAACGCTCTCTACCTGTGCGATCGGCGGCCGACCTGACACCAATATGCGTGGTTTTTTCAGGTCAACGACTGGTGCCGGTTGACCATCCCATTGCTGAATCCTCAATGACTCAAGATGCATCTCCGGAGTGCGGTTGAGGATTGAGAATCCCCGGCTGAGATCCACCTGAGATTTTCTTTCGTCGTCGCTGATTCTGCGGTCAACCAATGCTTTGTCGATAGAGGCGAGCAACTCTCCTGACTCGCTGCAAAGCCGGACTTCCCCGTTTGATTGGTTCCAGAAAAGTCGAAAGCTGAGTTCATTGTCGCCTTCCTTCAATTCCATCACAGGAACGAACTTTGTCCGAAAAGTCAGGACGACGTAGTTGTCCCACGTCTCAAGCATAGGGCCAAGGGTGGGGTCTTTTAGTAAGCCAATCTCTAAATCTGGTTTGCCGCGGGGAAATTTTGCGGAAAACGAAATCTCAACCTTTTCCGGGAGTTCGATCGGGCGGAAAAGATTGCCAGACCATTGATGGGTGGCAAATGCGCCGCTCAGTTCGGTGAACCAATCGGTCGGCCTGCGGTCACGTCCTGTTGACGTCCAAGAGGTAAGTTCGCCAAGCCCCGAGAGTTGCATTTCGTCGGCGTTGGTATGCAGGATCCGGCGAACAACGCTTCGATGGAGAGTCACGGGCTCTTCGAAGGCAAGGCAATCCACCGTGACGCTGGAGCTGTTGAGGGAGAGAAGATCACCCTCAAGCCTGTCACCGTTGTTGAGATAGATGCTGAAGTGTGAAGACCGCTGATCGACGCCTTCGCTTCTGGTTGATGGGAAACGGATGCTATCAAGCTGATTAATTCGAACATTAATCGGTCCTTGAAATGCTGGCGAAAGCCAGGCGATGCGGTGATCAGAGCTTTGACTGAGACTGCCTTTCAGGCTGTCGCCGTTACGCCACGTCAGCCAGGCCAAATCTTCGCCGACAACGTGAGTTAGACCTCCCGTTACGGCAAGAAGTAAGGGGCAGTATGTCAGGATCTGACGCTTGAGCAATAGTCGCATTTAGAAGCGTTCGTAAATTGGCAGGAATCGATAATTGAGAGCGAGAGAAAGCAGGGACATTGCGGTTCCATAGGCCTCGCCGTAACTTCCGGAGAAACTGCCTTCAGGGGATTGTTGATCCGCCAGCATTCGAGAAGTCTTTCGATTCCATTGTTCCCAGGCGACTGGGTCTCCTTGGTAGAGGGCTTGGGCCATGTAGTAGTAAAAATAATGGGTGTGTGACGTCTCTTTGTGATCAAGTTTGCTAGCGATGTGCTCAAGTGCGTTGGCGTATTCCTCCCATTCACGCTTGTGGCCGACTGCGTAGACAAGCGCGGCCACTGAGGAGCGTGCCACTGAGTTTCCGCCTCCTCCTATGCCGCCACTGTAGGCGACGAAACCCGAAGCTGCGGTGTTTTGCTGCATGTAGGCCAGCGCATTTTCAATCGTCTCGTCAGGCACGTGGATGCCGGCGTTTCGGCACCCTAGAAGCCCCATAAGCACGGAGCCGGTGACAGAGGTATCAGCATCGGTGGAGGTAGGGGAATAGCGCCATCCCCCCGAGCGATTTTTGGCCTGCGAATCGACCGCCAGATTGACAGCGTCCTCCAGAGCTTCAACGATCGTCTTTTTCCGATCCGTATCTCCCGCTTCCCAGAGCGTAGCTTCGTCCACGGCGCCGTAAGCCTCAGCGAGAGCTAGCATGGCAAACCCGTGGTGGTACATGCTGGTAGGAATGAAACCGGTCGTTTCCTGCCCTAAGATGATGGAGCGGACAGCTCGCTTAACGTTAAGTCGGTATCTGCCAAAATTAGGATCCTCACCACTCGCGAGAAAAGCCATGAGGCAAAGTCCGGTAATGCCATGCTCGGAACGACTGCGCCACGATCCATCGTCAGCTTGGTTCGCACTTAGAAATCCGAGACCCCGCTCGTAAATAGTATCGACTTCGGGAGGGATTTCATTACCTAGTCGGATCGAGGCATTCTGTGCCTCAGCAGAAAAAGTGCCGTGTATTCCGACTGCGACAACTAGCTGGAGGAGAGGACGGATCATGTGGGATTAGTTGACTTGTCGCTCGACTGGAGGACTCGGTTGTTTTGATTTTTGGCCATGATCCTTTTCATTCTTCTTCTTCTCTTGGCGTTCGCGCTTCTTGGCGTCCCAAAAGTGATCGAAGTTTGCGGTGGCTGACTTGAGGCGTTCAAACTGACCCTCGGTCAGGATTTCCTGAAGCGCTTCGTCTTCGTTAGCGTTGGCAAGTGACATGAGCATGCCTTTCTCTAAGTAGTCACCCCAGTAGCGCTGCACATCATCGAGATGGTTCACAGCAGCTTGATAAACCAATTTGCCGAGCCCTTTCTTCTGATCGGGGGTTAGCCGAAGGTGACTATCCAAAGTGGTCATCGAAATGCTGGAGAAAGCGTCGATTCGATCGAGGTGTCGTTGTTTGAGAACTTCTTCGTAACGGGAAATCTGATTCTCGTTGAGAACGAGGGAAAGCGTATCTTTCCAAAGTTCACGGGATTCTCCCTCCTCTTTGGATCGATTACCCCCAAAATTGACCTTTGCCATGTCATCCAGCATTTCCTTGGCGGTATCCGAGTCAGCATCCTTCAGCCGGGCTCGAAAATAGCGTTCGGCCTGCTCGTGCCAATTCTTCATAGAGCGTTCTGTCGCTCCTTTGGCCGCTAGAAGCAGTTGATCCAGCTGTCGTTCATCGAGTTGGCAGAGCCTCACAACATCATTGATGACAACCTTCATGAATTGGAGTCGTTTCTCGCGTTCAGCTTGAGCTAATTTAGAGATGTGAGCGGAGATATGGGCGCTGAGTGGCTCCTTACTTATTACCTCGTTCTGATCAAGTGCGGTGGGCGGTATGACCGGCACAACCGCATCAGGCGGGAGGGGTCGCCGCATAATAGCCGGCTTTTCTTTGTCAGCGACAACAGGCTGATCTTGTCCTTGGGCCGTGCTTCCGATAAGCAAGCTGGCAAAAATAAAAATACGGGTAAGAAAACTCATTCAATTCGATTCGATGGCATTGAAATATTGGTCGAGGCCTCGTCTGAACTCTTCAGGGAGCTTTTTTCCAGAATGGCCAGTGGATTGGTCGACTTCACGAATGGTTTGTCCAGAGCGGTTCGACTCTAGGCTGTCCAATGATATGTCGTTCAGAGATGAGCCATTCGAACCGGCCTGACCACCACTCCCGGGAGATGAACCGCCGCCCCCTGTGCTGCCATTTTTCTGACGGTTCGATTGGAGTAGTAGCTCGATAACCTCAGTTTGGGCGGCGATTACTTCAGCGCCAGTCTCGGGTCGGGAGAGAACAGCTCGTGCCTGTCGCATCACATCAGAAACAAGAGTGAGAAGCTGGAGTTCTTTGCCAAAGTGCTTTGGTGCGTTGGGAAGTGCTTCGATTTCAAGAACGACTTCATCTACCCTTTCCCGAAGTTCCTGCTGGGTGAGTTCGAGTGGGCGAACTTTTGCCTCATAGGTATCAGGCGCGAGGGCGGGACGAGTCGCCTCGGTTTCCCTGGTTTCGTCCCGGAGATACATCTCCCCTTGTAGGACTTTCATGATCTTAAGAACAATGTGAGGGGGGAGGCTGTCTTTCTCGCCGCCCTCGCTGGCCTGTGACTCTGTCGCCGCTACCAATTCTTCTGCCCACCGATCAAGCGTATCCCCCCAAAATTCGGAAGCTGCAATGGAACGGCCACTGAGATTTACTAGCAGTTCTTCGCTAATCGCTTCGATATCCGAGACCACCGACAAGTTTCGCATCTGATCAAGAACGTTTTTATAAATGAGATCCTGCTTTCGTCGAAAGTAGGCGTCAAGATCGGTCTGAATGTGGTAGATATTCAAGCTCTGCTCACCCTGCTGGAGAGAGGTCTTCTCTCCAACGGCCCGGAGTTGCTGTTTGATCCGGTGGCGAGGCAGGCCGAACCCGCCATCCAACGTGTCATTAAGAATTGAAGCGATCTCGAACTGTTTTCGAGAGGCTGCCTTGAGGCGTTTAACGAAAGTGCTGGCTTCAAGGCTGGAGAGAATTCCCTGTAACTCGTCTGTAACCTTGGCGAATTCGGCGAGAAGATCCTTCTGCTCTTGAATTGCTTTGGAAAGCCCGGCTTGGGCAGGGGACTCTTGCTTTTCTGGTGCATCACCACCTACCTCCTTATTCAGCTGGGTAATGGGTAATCCAAGAGGAGAGGTCTGTTTTCCGAAGTCTCCCGGCTTGAATTCGGACTCCCCGGACCCACTGCCAATGCTCGTCTCCTTATCGGCAATCCCTGGTTTTGACTGTTGTGGAGCCTGCTGGGATTCGCTGCCCCCTGCCAACTCGTTTTCCTCGCTTCTATTTTGATTGGATGCGGTCGGAGCTTGTGGGGAAGACGAATGGTTCGAATTTTCCTTTTCTGCGCCGGATTCACTTGTTCCAGATCTGGCGGATTGAGCTGCCTGCTGAAGCAGATTTGAGATGCTTGGCATTCTTTGAATGGCGATGTCTTCGAGCGCCCGCATCATAGTGGCCCAAGACTCAAGTCGTTCTGCGTCAAATTCATCATTCTTGGTGGCCTCTTTGACGAGATCGCGGCCGATGTCGGTAAGTGAGTCAAGTCTGCGGCCGTTCATGGACTCGGCCAACGCTTGTTCGCTGAGGCGTCTGCGATTGTCAGGTTGATCGAGTTCATCTGCTGAGAGCGCACGCATCGCCCGGTTTGCTTCATGAAGTTGCTGCTCACGTTCGTAAACTTCGCGAGCGTTGCGAAACCACTTCGCAAACTCTTGTGTTAGCCAATTAGCGTGATCTTCGTGGCTGAGGATATGAAAGACGAAAGTGGGTGAGTAGCTGCGTTCGCGATTTGGAAGGAAATCCTCGGCAAAGGCCCGCAATTGAATGGTTTGAGGCTCAATCCCTTCTCGTGCTGCCGAAAAGGTGGCCGTGGTTTTAAGGCTTCGGACTTCGGGGTTCCCCGCGGCGACGGGCTTTTCCCCTGCTACAGGGTCTGGATTCGTCACTGAGTCAGTGACTCCCCACCATTGAAGCCCAAGAGACTTCAGTCCAAAATCGTCAGAGGCACTAACATCAAAGGTAACGACTTCATCCGGGAGAATGATTTTCTTGTCGTTCATTTGTTGAGCAAAGACATTGGGGGCTTCGTCTGCTACCGGATTCACTTCAAGTTCCAGTGGCGATTTCGACTGCAGGCCGTGGATATCTGTCCATCTGAAGGTGCGAGTAAACGTCTCCTCGACTGGGAAGGGCTCTGTGGTGAATGAAGCTCCTTCAACCTCAGTCGAAATCTCTTCGGCTGAGGCAGTTGCCAGTTCACGCGATGTTGTTCCGCGAAACGAAGCTTGCGAGCCTTCGACGACCGAAATGCTGCCTCCCCTTATAGGAAGAATTGGATCCGTTGAATATCTCAGGTAATCCGGCAAGCGAAGTGACGCCTCAAGGCTGATCAGTTCGGGACGTGGTATCGGGGTGACTTGAACTTTATGGAATTTGTCGCCGACTCGCACGCCTAGGAGGCTTTCTTTTTTTTGCGGGGGGACATCGAAGTGGTAGAATCCGTCCTCTCGCTTGGCCCGAAGTTTGGTTTTACTAGGCAGCTTTGCTGAGGCGTGATCTGGCTTCCATACTGTCGAATCTGCCAAGCTCGGAGTCAGGTTAAAATTCTCTGCGTAGGGCACAATTACCTTTTTTGGGAGTTGCTCAAGTTGGGCAAAAGTATAGCGGTCGACCGATTTCCAGGGTGAGACCCAGCGAGTGAGAGCATTTTTGGCCGCATCCGATACGAGAAGAGTCAGGGCGCCCGAAAGACAAATAACCGAGATGGCACCAGTTAACCAAATGCGATAACGATTGTCGGGAACAGCGTCATCGAGTTCACGATTGGCGATACGCTTGTCGACCTGCAGCATCGCAGCCTCAATAAGTATTCGGCTGTTTGTCCCGGAACTAGAGCGAGACAACTCTACGATACCCAGAAGCTCATCTCCGAGCCGGGGAAACTTTCGCCTTAGCAAGCGAGCAATTTGGTCAAGAGACTTCTGCTGATATACCCAATGGTGCCAACGAAGAGGTAACCACAGACCGGGGATGGCAAATCCCGCAAAAAGGATCAAAGCGCGAAGAGCCGAGTGAGTGTCAAAGATCCGGTCGAGGGCAAAGATCAGTAAGTAGCTAATTCCAAGTCCGGCCAAACCGGCGAGAGCTCCTTCGGCAATCTTGATCGACCAGAGGCGATTCTGGAAGTCTTCAAGCTTTCGCTTGAGATTAGGAGGAATCGGTAGATCTCCGTCGCTGGAGACGTTGGCCCGGCTGTGGGTGCTCGAGTCGACCATGCTCATTATCTAACCATAGCCAAGCAGCGGACGCCAACTGCCTTTTCACCGAAATGCGTGCGTATCTCAAGTTTCGGTGCCAAAAAAAACCCCGGTGCCGAAGCACCGGGGCTTGAAACTAGGTTATCAAAGAAGATAACGAAATCAGGTGTCTCCTTCGGAAGTCTCAAGGGACTTCACCACGTATCTCTTGGCCTTATCGCCAAGGGACTCGATAGCGGCCTCTTTAGTGATTTCCTTGGAACCGTCGGTCTTGAAAGTAACGACTTGGGTACCTGCTGCTTCTCCGTTTTTGATAGTAATCGAATCTTCGATATACCCAGGCAGTGAACTGAACGCCGAACTGACGTCACGCTTACATCCGCCTCACACTACGCCGGTCATGCCGGCTACATAGGTCACTTCTGCGGCCATCGCCATAGGGGCGAAGGCGAGAACTGCCAACGTTAAGGTTGCGATTAGTTTTTTCATGGTATTGATAAGAAGGTGAAACTCAAAAAGAATTGTCTCACCAACAATACAGTATACGGGTATTGTGGGTAGGTCGTGACATATTTTTCCGCAAATTCGTGCTAATTTTCCTGTAAAGGCTGTCTCAAATATGTCAGCCAAAATTCCGATGGAACGCCTCCTAGCCAGATGAGTCGACGCGTTAATATCGTCAGTGTGCCGTTTAGCACCAAAGACTACGACGAAGTGATTGATGTCCGGTCGCCGGCGGAATTCGCGGAGGATCACATATCGGGGGCTCTAAATTTGCCGGTGCTCGACAATGAAGAACGGGCTCAAGTTGGAACAATCTACAAGCAGATTTCGGCGTTCGATGCCCGTAAGACTGGGGCAGCTATGGTTTCCAGCAACATTGCCGAGCACATCAGGAATCACTTTTTCGAGAAGCCAAAAGACTATCGGGCGTTAGTGTATTGTTGGCGCGGGGGGCAGCGATCCGGCAGTCTCGGAACGGTTCTTAGCGAGATTGGTTGGGAGATCAGTCAACTCGAGGGAGGGTATCGAGCCTATCGGCGGGAAGTGATCGAGCGTGTCGAGGAATTTTCAAAGGCGGTCACCCTAATCGTTTTGAACGGCTATACCGGAGCTGGGAAGACTCTTGTTTTGAAAGAGATTCGCCGTCAAGGCGGTCAAGTTCTTGATTTGGAGGGCCTCGCGAGGCACAAGGGATCAGTCTTCGGAGGAGACCTTCATGAGCCTCAGCCCGCTCAGAAACGATTTGAGACCCTCATCGGTGATGAAATCCGATCTATGAATCTTGCCCGACCGGTTTTCATCGAGGCGGAGAGCGCGAAAATTGGTCGACTTAACTTGCCGAATGCACTGTGGCAAAAAATGAAGCAATCAACCGTGATTGAGATTGATTCGCCGCTGGATTCCCGAGCAGACTACCTCACCGACGATTATGAGGAGTGGTTGGGTAATACAACCCGCATTCTGAAAACACTCGACCGCTTGAAAGACTTCCATCCCTCAGAGAAAATCGCATCGTGGAAGGCAATGGTAACTCACCAGAATTGGCGAGAGCTCATCGGCGATTTGCTCATGGAGCACTACGACCGGCGCTATCACGTAGCGGGGGATGGGAATTACGCGATCCCCAAAGAAACGGTGAAGCTGTCACGGCACGATGTCGATGCAGTCACCGCCTGTGCCCTTGAAGTCATTGCAACCGGAGAAAGATTGGGGGCAGGGTCTTGATTTTTGCACGCCATGCCTTGCGCAGCCCGTTACGGATTCTAAACTGAAGCATGTCGATTTATCTCGATTCAAATGCGACGACCCAGGTTCATCCGCGAGTCGTCGATGCCATGATGCCCTACCTCACCGACAACTGGTATAATCCTTCGAGTGGTTACCGGGCAGGTCGAGGCGCCAAAGAAGCGATTGAAAAAGCGAGGGAACAAGTGGCCTTATTGATCGGGGCTTCTGCGGAAGAGATCGTTTTCACCGGTTGTGGAACGGAATCGAACAATATGGCACTTAAGTCACTGGCCCGGGGCATGGGGCGCCAGAATACAAAAATTGTTGTCAGTGAGATCGAACACAGCGCGGTGCTTCGTCCAACTGAGGCGATGGCGGCGGCTGGATACGAGGTGGAACAAGTTACCGCAGACGGGGAAGGGCGGCTCGACCTTGGGGCTTTCGAGGAAGCAGTTTCCTCAGAAAAACCGGGTTTTGCTTCTATCATGTGGGCTAACAACGAAACGGGTGTCGTCCAACCGATGTTGGAGGTCTGCCAAATCACGAAATCAGCGGGTTGGTCGGTTCACACAGACGCGATACAGGCAGTGGGAAAGGTGCCGGTAAGAGTGGATGAGGTGGGTGTGGACTTTCTTTCAATCAGTGGCCATAAGTTCCACGCGCCAAAGGGTATAGGCTGTCTTTTTATTCGAAACAATTCCCCGTTCAGCCCAATGATTCGAGGGGGAGGTCAGGAGGATGGGCGCCGCAGCGGTACTGAAAATGTGGCTTACATCGTTGGCTTAGGGGAAGCGGCGGCAATCATGGCTGAAGAAGCTGCCAACGGGGGACTGGATCGAGTGGAAGAGCTTCGAAATCGACTCGAGGATCGCCTTTTCACAAGGCTTGGTGGAGAGACAGGTATTGTTCGATTCAACGGTTCGCGGGACTACCGCACGGGCAACGTGGCTCATGTCTCGTTTTCGGGCTGTGTTGCTGCGGAGATGCTGCCGATGCTCGATGAACGAGGAATTCAGTGTTCCGCAGGAAGTGCCTGCATGACGGGTAAGAATCAACCGAGTCATGTCCAGAAATCGATGGGCTTAAGCGATGAGCGAGCCTTCAGCAGCCTCCGGTTGTCGCTTTCGATTTTCAGCACAGAAGAAGAGGTTGATGAAGCGGTGGATGAGATTGTCGAGGTGGTCAACATTTGCGTTTAGCGGAGGTATTCTCCAAAAACAGGACCACGTCATCACCATTGACCAATGGCATAATATGCTCAACCCTTTGGCGTTACTCGAAAAGGAGAGAGACGAGTGCCTGGTGGGCTCCGCGGTCTTCAAAACCGTTGTCGGTAAGTGATCCTTGCCGTGGTTGGTTCGATTCCTTCCCTCTCCGCTTTCTTATGATTAATGGATGATGAAAAGTCGGCCTATTAATAGCCAAAGGAAATAAGCAGTGTCGAGATTGGATACAGAAGAACCTGTGCCGCTCGCCGTTAGCTACACAGGGGGGAAAACTTCAAATAGCCCCGACTTAATCCGTATAAAGTCCTCGAAGATAAAGACTTTGATTTCGACCTTCCCTCCGTTCTTGATTTTCTGAGCGAGAATCGGGCTGATCTCCAGTTTGACTTTCTGCCAGGTAGCGCGCCTCGCTACTGAGGTGAAGTAATTGTCATAGCGGTCTCTGGCATCCCGGCGGTCGAATCTGTGATAGTTGGCGCGGTCCTGGGCAAGGATGTCGCGGACAGAGGTCAGCTTGGTTCCAGAAGAGTTGAAACGATCCTTTTTGGAGATCACACAGTCATAGAGATCGACACCATCATACCCATGCGCGATGGAAGCGGAGAATAGCAGGCTAAAGAAACCAACCACAAGCAATCTGCATTTCATGTTTCGGGGGTATCGATTTGCGGAGATCAAGTCAATCAAAAACGGGCTAACCCACGTCATCACCATTGACCAATGGCATAATATGCTCAACACTTTGACGTTCCCCGAAAAGGAGAGAGACGAGTACCTGGTGGGCTCCGCGGTCTTCAAAACCGTTGTCGGTAAGTGATCCTTGCCGTGGTTGGTTCGATTCCTTCCCTCTCCGCTTATTCATAATTAGCGTATTATGAATGATATGCCTGTATCAGGTGCTTCGATAGGCGTTTAGAATATACAGATATTAGGCGAACTCGTGAGAAACTGCCTTGACCCACAGAGGCAGTGTACAAAAAAATCCCGCACCTTGCGAACAGGGTGCGGGAATTATCAAAAGTTCTTGGTTCAGCCTAAAAAGAGAGTCTGCCACCTACTACGAAGTGGTTGCTGACGAAGCCGTCAGTCTCCTGCTGAAACACTTGAAACGTGCTTGAGCGGTCAGACAAACCGATCAGCTTGTATTCCCCAAAAATAGCGACCCGGTCAGAAACAGGAATGTCGATACCTGCTTTCAACTGGTACGCCAGACTGGTGCCCTTACTCTCGACTCCTAACGGCCCTGGACCCTCTTCCACCGGGCTGCCTGTTAAGAAAGAGGCCTCAACGGTGCCGATTCCAAGGCCACCACCAGCATAAGCCATCGCGTTTCCAAGAGGAAACTCTTTGAGAATGTTGAGGAATAGTCCTTGCGTCCTCATCTCGCCGAGGATTGGCAAATCTTGACCAGCGAAGGTGAGCGAACTGTAGTCTGCCGAACTTAGAAGAGCCTCCATTTCGAAGCGACTACCCCCGAAAAGATTAGAGTAAAAACCGGTACCGAAGCCAACGATGAGGCCATCGTCAAGATCAGCTCCGAACGGGATAGTACTGCTACTGCCTGCTGGATCGAGGAGACTCGAGCTGGTGCTGAGTCCTAGTGACGAGCCTCCATAAGCGAAGACATAGCCGGTGGCCTCGGAGGCCGCTTCTTGCAAAGGTGCTTTGGCCGGAACTATCACGTCACCAGCACGTAGCGCTGGTAAGGCTACTACCGTGACGAGGGATAGGGCGAGTTGTATTAGTTTGTTCATTTGTAAACAGTCGGTTTAGTTGTATTTCGAACTATACCTCAATTTAGGGAGATCGACATGCGTGGCAAGTCTATTTTTTGACACTCTGAACGTTCTTATTGGTAGGAAGTTTCGGGACTGCAGTTGGCATGGTGTTAGCGCGAGAAACATCGACAGTCCATGCAGCAGTGCGCATTGCTTCATTTTTTTCTCTTCAAATTCGCGAGGTAAATCGCGGTAATCGCATTACCCATGGGGTCCTTTTCGTGACTAGAATACCACGAAACCAGGCCGCTACCGTCGTCGAGTTCGACGAAACCGGGATAGGAATTGTCCCCTCCGCTGGGTAGGCTGGCAATTTCGTGGAGTGCGCCGTCGTGTAACCAGTAGAGAATCGTGTGCGGACCTGCATCGGTAAA
>Ga0160423_10001117_pt1 | contig 22410 bp, 23 predicted proteins | sample CRUFie14St8metaG_FD_108191 | JGI IMG/M metagenome (GOLD analysis project Ga0160423, IMG submission 108191) | Marine microbial communities from the Costa Rica Dome - CRUD Field 142mm St8 metaG | ecosystem: Environmental > Aquatic > Marine > Oceanic > Photic zone | place: Costa Rica: the Eastern...
GATCCTCGTCGACTTCGACGCGGAGCTGGCGGGGCTGCAAGGGGCGATGGCATGGGTCCAGAGGTGCCTCTCGGGCCTCATCGAGACGGGCGAGCTCAGCGCTAGTGACGCCTTCGAGATCTATACAAAGAGGGGCGAAGATTGACTAGGACGCAAAGAGGAAGGAATTGGATGCACTCTATGGGGGCTTGGAAAAGGATTGAAAACTTCCTTAAGTCAAATTTACGCTTACCCCACGAAAAGGATTACAAATTCTGAGTATTCAATTTATTTCATGCTACCATCGAACAGCACTGCTATTGTTGATTCCATGACCGCAACTTCAGCTCTGATGGTGCTTGGCGAGTATCTGGGGCACATTTCATTCATCAGGGACAAAATACCCATTGACATCAGGGAAGAGGCTCGTATAGGAGCAGATGTAATTGCAGCCTCATCCCAATATTCCATTGTTGCTGCGGAGTCTTTGAACAATGAAGACACACCATCGGCCCCATTACCCGTTTTCGCTCTTGTTAGGTCTGCGATTTACGGGCTTATTTACCTCGACAACGTAGACCTTGTAAGAAGGAAAGAGAAACTCCCCAGCCCTGGGAAGTTCATTCAGAAAACCATGGAGGGGTGGAACAAAGGGAACACATTCGGTTTAGGTGTTTTTGATCATACTAGGAACTACCATGATCTGTGGAATAAATTGAGTGAGCTGGTACATATAATTCCTGAAATACACAAAGGTGGTGGGGCGAAATATAACGAGGTTAATTTTAACTTTGGAAGGGACCTATCGAAACCAACCAAGCATGCTGGACTACCTGAGGAGTTTGACATGTTAGCAACAGAATGTTTGGAATGGCACTCTTTACTGATATTTGCAACTCTTAGAAAATTCAGAGATAATCAGAAGAAATTATTCCAATTCAGCTCTACAAAAGTGCAATCTCATCTTGAAGGGGTGGTTTTTCCAGATTGTGTCGCTTCCATTTCCGGTACATCTCCCTCAAAAGAAAAATCAGTTAATCTAAGAAAATTTGGTAGAAGCATATTCGCTTAGATTAAAACGAATCACGCTGTACGGATTTGCCCCTTTCCATCTTCATGTGAAAATCTTCGATTGAATTCTTCTAGTATTTCGCCTGCTTGCTGACGTACCTGTTTAATTTCCTCCTTTGGGAGTCCTGCAACAAATCTTGGCCATTTTTCAGCCCTTTCCAGCAATTCTCGCTTAGCATCATTTGGTTCCAAATTCTGGATTCTGCTAATCATTTCTTCCATGCCCGGCCTTGCAATTTTCATTAATGGCTTAGGAGGTTTTCTCCTTCGCATTGGTTGGTTTGGACTCATATTATTCCTCCAATATTTTGAGGTAAAGTGAAAGCCAATCGGCCAAGTCTCTAGTGTCCGGGATACGGTCTAGAATTATCTGGAAGCCTCCTTGTGCGTATTTGTTCATCATTGCGTACCCTTCGTTAGTGTATTTTGCCTCGCCTTCGAAAAATGATTTCATTTCATCCAATATTCTGTTGTCGGCCTGGTCATCAACTAAGCCCAAGCTTCTACAATGGAGGTAGAATCCAAGACCATCTAATTCTTCTTCATAGCTTCTGGCATCCGATGCCCACTCATCTATCATCGATTCCTTCATTGGCTGTGGTTCTGCCATTTTCCTTTTTGAGATGCCCATGATCATGGACAAATAAAAAGGATGTATTAGTGCGGGAAATTGTCCTGTTTTCGACTCCCCCCTTTTTCTGCTAGTTTTTACACCTATATTATTGAAATAAACCCGCATGTCGTCGGACATTACGAAGCTTGCTCTTCCTTTGTCTTCACTCATCTAAAGCTCCTCCTTAGCTGATTTTTTCTCATAACCAACGTCAATTCCGTATAGATCAAAATTCTCAACTGATGAATCGATAAACATTGGTCCAGAGGGGTCCCCCCCATCCGGTCCTCTCTCAGTCCGAACAACTTCATCTTCCCTTAGGAAAGTGTATAACATTAGGTCTTCCTGTGTCCACCAAAACCTAAGATGGTCTTTCTCCCCCGAATTAACCAACCCAATACCCTGTTGAAATCCGTCTCCAATGACGTCTACCCATGATTTTGACATGCTCTTCCCAAATCCAGCAAGGGGTGTATCTACTACTATGGGTAGTGATACATCTGAATGTTGATTTAATGCAGAAACTAATCCATAAATCGCTCCGAGTTCAGCTGATTCATTGGCATCCGTCTGAATATCTCCCGATTCATTAATGAAGATCAGCCTTGACTCGGATATTTCGATTTTGAAATCGACGCCAGGCATTTTTTTTGCGAAATTGTTCATCTCTACTTCCATCTCCTTTTGGATTTCTTGCAATACCCTCTTTATCGACTCTTCCAATATCCTTTTGAGAAGTATGGCTCCATTTGCTTTTTTTGCTGATGTCCCAGTGTTGATTTTCAGGAGTCTGAGATTCTGCTCAACTTTTTTGATTTCTGAAATGTTAATGATTTTCTCAAACCTATCCGGCTTTATAGTGATGTAATTGTGTTCCATGTTTCTTGTGACCGTGTATCTATCTAGGTCATGATACATGATAAAATCTCTATTTTCGGAATCAAAATAATCAAATTCTCTGCTAATCTTTTTCTTGCGTTCTTCTTTTTTCCCTTGACTGTTACTGAGTGATTTGTACTTGTCCCGGTCCTCCGATGAGAAATTTTTACGAACCTCCCTCTCCTTCTTCGACGCTCGCATGTATCCCCTTCTTAATGCATCAAGACCAGCTTTCAACTCTCCAACGGTGGTCGTACTCGACGATTCAACCACCTTCTTCTGCATTCTTTTTATGCGGGGCATTATTCTGCTGTCCACATAGCTCTCTGAGTGGTCAAGAACATTCTTTTTCATCTTTTCATTCCACGGGTTTCCACAAATACAGGCCTCAAAATCCTCGACTATTTCCCTAAACCAATCGCCTGTTGCTTCTCCAGGCAACTTTCCCCGAATTTGAGATGTGTAAAATTCAATAACATCCTCCCAGATGTTGTCACCAAGCGCATTCCCTGGATTGAATAGTTTCTTCAAGACGGTTTTTACCTCAGAATCCAGCTCCTCTTTTGCCTTCAGCTTGTTATCAACAGCTAGTTTAAACTCTTCATCATCGGTAGCGTATTTGTCGTCGAATTCATTTAATTTTTCTCGAATTTCATTTATGTCGTCATTCAATTGTTCAAGCTCTTCCCCGAGCTTGTCTCTTTCTGATTCTGCCCACTCCCTATGCTCGACACAGAGTCTCAAACTCTCCTCCAAAGTTTGTGTTTTCTTTCCCCCGCTGCCCACAGTTTGCTCGAGTTCTTTGATTAATTCTGAAATTTTCCCTTCTTCTCCATTTTCATCGATTAAATCACATATGGAACTCAGTCCTGTGACTTGCCGAATTGCTCTTCCAATGGTATTTTCTCCTGTATTCCGATTCATCTTCCTTGCCTTTTCACCATCCAAAATCAGTAATTCTGCAAAATCTACCTTCCCTTCGAAAATCGATCTGAAAAATTCTGGAGGATTCCAACCCGGCCTCTTACCGAGGCCCTCTCTGTAGGTTTGAAACGTCTGGGACAGATTTTTCCAATCCAAAGATGTTGAAATTTCAAAATTTTCATCATCAAGAGACAACATTACACTGAACTCAGCCCTGGCCTCTGGATCTCCTCCCCAATCATTTCTCCCCTTCCTGTATCTGTACTTCTTTAGTTCGTCTCTAGGAAATCTCACACCCGTAAACACAGAACGTAATAAGTGCATTGTAGATGTTTTGCCGTAGTTATTTTGAATTTGTAAAAGAGTCCAACCTTCCTTTGCAAAATTTAATTTTTTTTCACCAATCTTTGGATGTGGTACTTGCTCAAAATTTCGCATGTTTTTCCATTTCATCCCAATGATTCTTAGATTATGTGTCACCAATTTACAGGTCCCCCCCAATTTGATCGAAGTATCGCATTAATTTTTCATCCGATAATGCATCTCCTTCCCTTATGCTTTCTACCAGAGATATGATTGTGGAGACCTGTGCCTGGGTTAGTTTCTCTTTCTTGGCAACATTTTCAATTATCTTCTTCAGTCTATCATACACATTTTGTTTTGACATTATTTCCTCCTCCTAATTCTTGACAATTCGCTAAGAAAATCTCTCCTCTTGGTGTCTGCAGTCTCCTCATCATCATCGCCCTCCCATATGAAATCCACAATTGTAGCGAGTTTTTCCGGATTATTTGGATCACTTCTGAGCGCTCGACCAATCCTCTGAATAGTTTGCAGCCTTGTCGCATCGGCGGAAAATAAAACAATTGTATCGACACTCTTGATGTCCACTCCCTCAGAAATCCTTCCACAAGCGATCAGAGAGTCAATGTCGCCATTCTCAAAATCCTTCAATGTGGAAATATTCTCGCCTTCGAAGAATGATCTGAAGTCAGTTATCTGAAACTCACTCGCAAGCACATTATCGATGAATTCACCATATTCTTTCGAGGCGACGAACATTATGCACCTCTTCAATTCCCTCCCAGTTTTCAAAAAATCACTCAACCAATTCGTGAAGGGTCCAATCTTCTCCTTGGATGTTTTGAAGGCCATGGCCGCAAGAATCATACCCATTATTTTCCGCTTGTGCGCAGGTAGCGTAGGATTAACTTTTGAAAAAGCTTCTTTGGACCGGTCGAAGTCTTTCTGAGAAGGCGTATATCTCAATGGGATGTAATCGAAAGGACAAAGTATTCCTTTTTCGATGGCTTCCTTCAGGCCAAATGCGAATACTCTCTCATTATCAATGAGCTTGGGCTCCCAATCATCCACAACCTTGGTTACTTTGAATTTCTCGTTTACAAAACTGTCTACTATGTATTGATTTCTGGTAGAATCGTACATGTCCCAAGGGGTAGCACTCAGTCCCAGTCGATATTCGAACGACCACCAATCTCTTGAATCCAATCCAGTAATGTCCAATTTCTCCTCGTCAATTACATTCTCACCATAATCATCCCGTATCGGGGCGTTCAGATCTCTCTTGTACCCCTCAGACCCAATGTGGTGCAGCTCATCGACCACAACAATCGTCCTTGATACATCATTTGTCCTGGAAAATTGTAACATCTTGGGTACGTAGTGGTAACTCACCATCAATACTGAATTCTTGTTGTTGTCCATGAAGAAATTTTGGTAATTCTTGGGTCTAGATGATGACCACCAATATGCATCAACTTCCATTTCCGGATAGTTATCCTGCAATTCCCTTTCCCATTGCTCCTCCAACGTTTTTGGAACCACGATTACTGATTTGTCGACCTTTCCCAGCTTGATGGCCTCACGGACGGTTGCAATCGCCGTTCTTGTTTTTCCAGAACCCGTAGCCATTTGGTAAATGCCAACGCCATCTGCCTTCTTTGGGTCCAGGAACCACTCAACTGCCTTCTTCTGATGCCCCCATTTCTTTATTCTTTCATATGACTCATTCCAATCTCTGGATCTACCGATAATATCGTCATCAATGTACCTTCTCCTCTTTTTCGCCTCGCTGATTTCATCGATCTCCGATGGGTCCTTTGGCCGAAACTTGTCCAAGATCTTCAGTTTTGCAGCCCGGGGAAAATCTACAACCACAACGCCCTGTTCGATTCTCTCGTTGTTCCAGAGGCTTTCGAATTTCTCTTCGTATGTTTCAATCTTCTCTTGTGAATCCAGGCCAGCCCACGAACGGGATACATCTATGATTTCGTAGTTGTCCAACCATCCTCGCTTGGTCTCATTGGGGGACCCATTGAAGTAGAGTTTGGATTCCCCGTCGCTCACAATCCCAAACTTGGGGTGGAATTGTGCCTCGCCGTGTGGCAACAGCTCCTTCTTAACTGGGTCGCACCTTGCTCCTACCTTGATTTCTAGAATGCCTGTTTTCAACATCCAGGACAGTCCTTGAAACCTGTTCTTCTCGAAAGTCCCGAAATCATCGTCCAGGTCGATATTTTCTATCGAATGTAATAAATTGGTTTCAATCTCATCCAACAAATCTGGGTCCTCGGCGTGCAAAACCACCTGCTCGTCCTTTGGATTTAGTCGGGCCCCGACAATTAGGCGGAACTTGGGAAGCCCAGCTCCTTCTCTTGGGTTCGGCGTAGCACAAAACTTTGCAAAACCAGCACTCGCATAGGTCAGAACTGATGAACTGAAGTATCCCGCAACCCTGTCGTAGGTCAATGACCTCTCAAGCACAGGAACGTAAAACGTTTCCAACATTTCGTCCCCCCTGACATGGTCATAATGGTGTTTGAAACCAAATTCCTGTAGAGGTGAAGGACCGGTCACTATTAGTCCCCAATCAAATTAGGTTGAAAATACTTTTTTGGATAATATTGTCGCTCTCATCTTTGTAATGATTATCTACCATGAAATATCCTTACGGTTTCAGCGAAGGTTCTGGATGACGTTGTTTGAAGCGGTTCGAGTGGGGTGATTTGGTGGTTAATCTGACAAAGCTGTATAGAGAAACAGGGGATATCCCTTGGATTGTGGGCTTGAGTGGAGGTAAGGATAGCACCGCCGTGACAATGAAGATGCTCGAAACATTGGAGAGCTTGCCACCTCCAATCAGAAAGACGAAGAGATGCTTCGTGACTTGTGTCAATACTCTGGTTGAAGCCCCCCCCGTAATCAACCATGTCCACCATTTCATAGCTGCACTCAAAGAGTATGTCTGGGCGAGAGAACTTCCAGTCGAGGTTGTCGAGTTGACTCCCGATGAAGACCAGACCTTCTGGGTCAATCTGATTGGTAGGGGCTACCCCACGCCAGTAAAGGAGTTCAGGTGGTGTACAGATAAGATGAAGATACGACCCCAGACAAAATTCGTCAAAGACAACCTGGATATCTTCGGGGACCCTCCAGTTATCCATTTCCTACTTGGCACTAGGTATGATGAGAGCCAAAGAAGGAAGGTAACAATGGACTCGAAAACTAGGGTTGGGAGCGACATCCACTCTCATGGGACAATGGCCTCTGCAGGGGTCATCAGGCCCATCGAGGATTGGAGTACAGAGGATGTATGGGATTACCTCCTTGATTCTGATTGGTCGAACGGAAATCCAAATCCATTTCACGAGGTAAATCAGAAACTGGCCCACCTGTACAGGGACGCAGCCAGTGGAGAGTGCCCAGTTATACATGACCCAACGCAGCAAACCTGTGCGGGCAGCAGATTTGGCTGTTGGACATGTACTGTGGTGGAGGTAGACAGCTCACTCAGGGAGATGATCGCATCGGGAAGGGAGGACTACGCCACGCCCGAACTCCTTCAGCTTGCTGACTTTAGAGACAAGCTACAGCGGGAGAGGAATGATCCCAAGTTCCGGGTCCATGGCCGCAATAGGCGAGGCAGGGTACTAGTGAAGAGGGATGGTTCCGTCGGGGTTGGCCCCTACACCATGGAGTATCGAAAGCACCTGCTCGAGGAGCTACTAAAGCTCAATGATCGAGTGTCAGAGGACCTGATCTCACCTCAAGAGGTTCTGCAGATCCACATCATTTGGGCAGAGGAACAGGCAGATTTGGCTGAGCTGATCGAAATCCGTCAGGAGGTGACCGGGGAATGAAGTTAGATGAAAGGGAAATCGCTGAACTAGCAAATAAGGTTGTCGACAACAATGGTGATGAGTTGGCCAAGACACTCATTCAGATGATTGAAATCGAGCACAAATCAAGACATCATTCAAGACCGAAGGTTGCCAAATTACTCATTGAAATATTGGATTCCATAGATGGTGACTGAGATGGTAATCTTCACCAAGTTGTCGATTCAAAATTTCAAGAGATTCTCGGGTCGGCACGAGATCAGATTCACCTCGGGTGAAGGTCGCCTGACCATTATCGGGGCTGAAAACGGCCTTGGGAAGACCACTCTGATGGAGGCTTTTCATATTGCTCTCTATGGAAAGAAGGGATTCCAGAAGCTATATCCAAAAACTGACTATCATACCTGGATGGCGAATGCGTTCAGTGTCGAAGCAGACGACTCGGGGAAGCTGAATTTCTCACTAGAGATGGAAGCAAGCAACATAGGAAGAGTCAGGATATCCAGGACCTATTGGACTACTGAAGGGATAGGTGATTCTGACAGGGAGGAATTTGTAGTTTTGATCGATGGAAGACCGATTCAGAGGGACGCGGGGCAGTCGCTACTGCAACACTCGAACAATTGGATTCAGGACTTCATCCCTCAGGCTGCGATGAGGAAATTCCTTGTTGATGGAGAGAGGCTGTCCGAAATGGACCCGAGGAAGATTGACTCGGAGATAGTCTCAGGGATTGATGATGTGACTGGAATTGGATTGCTTCACAGGTTAACTCGTCATTTAAACAACGCTAGGAAGGATACACTTTCTATTATGTCCCCAGGTGCGGGGGAGTCTAACATTCTTCAACTCTCATCGAGGCGAAAGTCCATCAAGGATGAGCTTAATGACACCCAAAGAAGGCTTAATGAAGCTGAAAGTATTCAATCATCCTTAAACGACGAGATCTTAGCCCTGCAAAGAGAAATCGAAAACATTGGCAATGACGACGGCTCTACCAATGGTGAGCTGAGGGTTAATTACTCCGTTCGACAATCCGAGCTCACATCATCGAGAAAGGAAATTCAAAACCTCTTGGAGGGTCCAACCCCGTTCATCGTGGCTAGAATCCCTTCTGACTTAGAGGAATGGAGTTTCTCCGAGGCTTTGGCAGAACTTCAAACAAGGCGGGATAGGACCAACCACCTCGATTTTCTGAACCTGGTGGTCAAAACAAGCGGGGTCCAGGAAAGTACAGCATCCAGACTAATCGCGACAGGCGAGCAAATTCTGGATTCACCTAAACACGGCCGCAGATACAATCCCCTAACAAAACTAAATTTAGAATTGCTCGAACAACTAAAGCACAGGTTTGTCGAACTGGGCCTCGCTAGCGCCGATTCGAGCGTCTCTCGCTCAATGGACTTAGCACTAGCCCGACTTCGTGCTTTCAATACGGCAGAGGCCAACCTGAGGCATGCGTCCCAGGGGGAGGGAATTTCCGCCAAGGCTGCAGAGTTGCGTGAGCTCGCCAGGTCACTTGGCGCAACGCAAGCCGAAATTGAGAGCCTAAGAGGGAGCCTAAGGGCACTCGGAGCCGAGTGGGATCATCTAGAACAAAGGTTCTACGAAATTCGTCAGGGGGAGGACCCAGATTCTCTGTTAAACAAGAGGCTCACACGAATCGATAGACTTGAAAAACTAAATGAATTAGTTCTAAATGAAGTTAGGGAGAAATTCTCCAAGCCGCTTGAGGCCTCATTTGCCGAAGGGTTCGAATTGTTGTCGAGAAAGTCCGACAGAATCGAGGAGATTAGAATTAATCCGAATGACTATTCCCTCTTCCTGAAAATGAAGGGCTTCGACGGAAACTGGCTAGATAGAGACCTATCCGCTACCGAGAAGCAACATGTCGGCCTCGCTCTGGTATATGCGTTGAGAAGAGCCTCGTCTGAGTGGTCATTGCCCCTCCCTGTGATCATCGACACGCCGACCTCGAGGATGGATCTGGAACACAAATCCTGGTCCGTGACTAAGTTCTACCCCTTGCTCTCGAATCAGGTTATCGTTCTCGCGACGAGCGATGACCTAGCTGGTGGTTTGTACCAGGAACTCTCTGATTCCGGAATTCTCGCTAACGAATTACTCATTCAGGAGGTTTCCGATAATTCGGTGAGTATTTCCAAAACAGATCTAGGTGATTTCTTCAGGTTGTGAAATTGTGCGGGGATACGACAGACTAATGGGAACTACCCTCCAGAGTTCGACCCTAACGCACTATCGACTGAAACATCTAGGGAAGATGGCGGAGTCCTCTGAGGACCACATCTCACGGCTAGCCCTCGGATTATCAATCTCCAGGGGCCCAATCGAAAATAAATTCTCAACCTATTTGTTAAGAAATGAGCCAATATACGACTCCGTGACATCCGAGAAACAAATCCGGGGGAGGACCTTATTCAAGGATGACTTCCCAATCTGGCTGGCATTGGTCCTCCAGGTGCAGGAGCCAAAGGATTATGCAGAATTGAGGTCGATTTTTCTTTCACACTGGGAAAGGGGCGTCGAACTCTTGGTTGAGAAGTCAATAGAACATGATGACTGGCTGGAGGTGGTTGCGTCTTGTCTGACCCAGTAGTCGAGCCCATTCGCCTTGATCTGCTCGGCGACCGTTGTCCAATACCCGTCCAAAGGATCAGAAAGGCGATAAAAAATAATGAGAGTCACTCCAAGCTGATCGTGATTGGAGATGACCCCGAATCACTACATGACATTCCCGCATTGCTCTGTCGTTTAGGCCTCAAACCCCCTGAGATAGTTAAGTTCGGCAGTGGCTGGAGGTATACGATTGATCTTTGACCCGTCTCAATCGACATTTCGATAAAAGATTGGATTAGAAACTAACATCAAATTTTTTCGATATTCCACAGCTCGCGCGATCATGAAGTCCATGGAAACAAGCGTTACAAGGGGAAATCGATGGTTGGTATTTTATTCTGTTTCTAATGTCTGCATCGTAGTGAGTTTGCTTGTTTCTGGGCAGGGGGAGACTAGGTAGTGTGGACAACATTTCTTGCTCCAGTTCTTCTATTTCAAGATCAATTCCCCCATTTTCATCATCCGCATCCCCTACTGTTTCGCTACGTCCGAATGGTTCCTCGTTATTTTGAATGGCATAGTGGTATGTCGTTGGCCCCCCCTCGTCAACATTCTCGAGATCTATTTGATTCAAGGAAAAATTCAGATTATCAAAGGTCATTTTCGACTCTTTGTTCGAGATTACAAGTCCTGACTCCCCAATTTCCCTCAATTCCTTTAACGTGAACTCTTGCTCATAGATCACATCTGGAACGTCCATGAATAAATTTCGAGACGTGATTGAGATGATTAATGACTTAATCCCATATTTCTTAGTGGCGGAGAGAAAACTCTGTTGGTAGAAATTGAAACCTATTCTTTCATGGTTTCCCTTTGTCTTCCTTTTACGCTCATCCCTGATTCTACCGTCTCTATCCTTGAATTTCCAACTTATCTTCTTTGGATAAGATTCATTTGGCATAGCTTCGGCAGTAACTGTGATTGTAGAACCCATGAGCCCTTCGTCTGAATCATTTGACAGATTTTCTATCTTTAGAGTGCCATAAAAATAGTCCCTGTTGATTGGGGAAAAGAATCCCTGCCCCGGCATTGAGGGAACTAAAGATAACTCATCATTGGAGTTCCATGCATCGCTCGGGTTTACGAGTTTTTGATTAAGAGAGTAATCTTTGATTGCCCAGGACATCCAATGATAGATGTGGTTCTCCCGCTCAATAAGCTTGCCACCTTTGCTCATGATGAAATCCCAAGCCTCAAAATCACAACCATCGATGGCTTGGCAGGGGGATAATACTTCGAAGAAAGCGCTTTCGATTTCCTCGATACTCATGGAATCATCAATTTTTGCAATCTTAAGGCACATGGGGAAAAGGTCCATTATTGGATTAAAGAATATTTTGAGGAAGAGCTTCGAGCGGTTGAATATTTTAGAACCTGACCTAGTCCCGTACCCCCATCTGTTGTTTTCAGTGGCGGAGTCTTCGTAAATTTCACCAGTATTTGGATCAGTATTTGCCGTTTTCTTCCATGCATCGAAGTATGCCTCGATTATTCTCGTGAATCTCTCCTCATCCTTTGCCAATTCGATGCTTTGCATGGCCCATTCTCTGCACCTCTTAACCCATTCTTCTGCATTGATTACTCCAATGGCTTTTGAGCCAATGTTTTTCGTCTTATCTGAGATATTCTCATAGTATTGAATTGCATCGTAGAGAGGACCTTTTTTATTGAGGTTTAATCTTGCTCCAACTTTGTATGCAATTCTATTTGCATATCTCCTTACATCGTATCTTTCGCCCTTGGAATCCTTGGCAAAAAATGATTCGCTCACCTCGCCGAAATCCTGTTCTGGCTTATAGCTCGATAGAGATTTCATATACCTGTTGTATAATTTGAACAACGGCTTCAAATCCTCCTGCTGGACGTTTATCTCAGAGAAGATTCTCCCACCCCCGCCCTCATATTTTGGGTTGATCAAAACAAATGGGACCTTCAATCCGAGTGCATTGTAGTTTGTGCCGCTGGACCTGACCCTGTGTTGGCCATCAACCAAGTCCAGCGGCCTGTAGTCTAACCTAGAACCCCCCTCTTCGACGTCTGTCCTTTCTCTTGATATGTACTCGATCTTTTGTAGATCAACCATGAGCAATTTTTGCCCGTCTGAATTTCCACTGATTTTAACGGATCCACTATTGATCGAACCTTCATTGAAATCCATAATTATTGGGTTGAGAATTGTCGGTTCTGCAGATAGGAACGTGCGAATATTTTCTATTCGACTGAAGTCTAGTGGCCTTTGATATTGTTCCCCGGGGTTATCTTGAATAATTCTATTAGAAATAGTTAGTGAGTTTATTGACGCAGGCAGCGCTGGCACTCTACATATGGCATCAACAATGCCCAGTTCTATTACTCCAAACCAGTGTTTCAAACCAGATTGCTCAAATTCAAACACCGGCGTGGAATATTTCCCCCAGGATTCAATCGAACTATCATAAATGTGCTTGGTCGACCAGAATGGATACCTGTATTCTTCATCGGTTTTCTTAGGCCTCGGTTGAATTATTTTCCTGATTATGCCGAATTTCTTCATATCCTCTGTCAATCGATTGTATCGGTCTTCATCAAATTCACAAATGTGGTCGAACTCCCCTTCGCACAAATTACATTCTGGTAACACTGGAGACAAGTATATACCTCTGAGGACTTGGAATATTGGTGACCACATAGACCCTTCGATTTCCCTCCTGGAGCCGGTTCTGAAATCATGTTGAATCTCTATATTAAATTACATTTAGATTGATATTGACCCGAGTAATTTGACGGAAAGAACAACCCCATCACAAGCCGTCATGTTAGCTCCCAAATAATGATTTAAAATCAACCCTTGATAAGCCTCTGATCCGACATCAAGGCCAGCAGGACGTCGGTCAACTGCACCCCAGGCTATCAAGTCCTCAATCCGGACCTTGAGCCCATAGAAATTGACTCGTATCATTGAAGACCATTGAGGTTTTGATCAGAGGTTTTTTTTGAAACCTGTATTACATTGTCACCTAGAATTGTGACCGGGCAGTCTAGGGACATGCCTGTTTTGGTTATGAATGTGCTACAATCATAATTCGACTTTAGGAATGCCTTCCTCAGTGCGACGAGGTATCTACCCCTAACGCTCATCCATACCTGTTTTGGTTGTTCGAAATTGAAGATTTCAACCAGTTCATTGATTGAATAGCCCTCCATCTTTCGTGTAAACTCATTTTCTCCTTCAGCAACGTAGCCTGTGAGAAACATCGAACCCATGTATTCACCCAGTAATACTCTGGTAATACTAAGTCTATATATTCTTGTTGTGGATTTAATACAAATTGTGGTCATATATCATAGGCCGACTAATTCCCGGGGAGGTATATGTTGGTTGCCAAAGCAGACCCAGCTGACATGTTATGACATCGGAACCGCCATGGTATGATACTTCGCGCATGCTACCCAATTTGACGTATGAATCATATGGGCCCCCCTCTTTTCATTGTCATGAGGTCAGAGCACTGTCCTAAATGCACTGATTTGGAGGGCTGTCGGGATAGTCACCTATACGTCATCCAGTTGAAGGAGGAGATCGCAGATAATTACGAAAAAAAATCCTATAAGGGGTACCTTTATGTTGGACAAACAGGAGTTTCTGTAGAAAAAAGAGGGAAAATGAATTTCACGAGGAGAGATGGCACAATAGTTGATCCTGATTTACTATACTTGGATAGAAAAAAACCTGAGGATGAACAGAAATGGCCAGAAGATGGAGGGTGGGTATACGAAGCCAAATCAATCCCCAAAATAAGAGCATATTTTCTCAAATATCGCCCAGATCTAGTTCTTCCTCCATTTGAAAATCCCCATAAATTTGAGAAAGAGGACAAAGGTAAGATCGATCGATACGAGGGGAAACTTGCAGATAAACTTGCTAACAAGGGTTGGCGGATAATCAATGGAGTAAGTTGGAAGAAAATGAAGAAGAGACGTAACAACTCCTCCTAATAGCAACTCAGGATTACGCATAGGCCACAAACGAACCAAGGTATACGAAGGCATCACACTCCCTGTAGTACCCAATAGTTCATATTCCGCCGTATATTCTTTCTAGACCCATGCCGGAGGTCACTATAAGATCCGCTGATCCTGTTCAAATGTACTGGAGGATGGTCTTCTATGGGGCCGCTGAGCCTGATAACGAATTAATCATCACCTCAAAGGATGAAGAAACGGGAATCTTCACTGTTTCTCTAAAAATGGAATGATAGAAACGACGTCGTTTATCTATAGTATTCCTGATAAGTAATGGATGTTGAGATGAAAAATAATCTAACAGGGGAAGCATAAATGGACGAAAAAGAGAGACTCCACTCAAAATTGAGTGCCTATGTCCCTACGCCCCCCCTTGGCGAGATAATCCCCGATGTGGAGAGGTTGGTGGAGATTGGGGACGCCAGCTCCATAGAACCAATTCGGAAGCTGTTGAGCAACATCGATAAGGCTCTATGGAAAGAGGGCCTGAATTTCGATAACAGGGTTCAAACTGGGCCAACACCTTCAGATTTCGACATATCCTACTGGGACCGGAAGGACATCCCGAACAGGATATACGACCTTCTGGAGTCACTCATCTTCAGGATAGGGGAAGCCGAGGCTGGCGAGTATCATGGTGGGGATCACGCTCCTTCGGAGGCACCGCCGGGAGCCGCGCCGGTCCACATGTCCGACTTCCATTTCGAGGTCATCGGGAGGCGTGGCGCGCGCGTCATCAGGCGAAACGAATCCGACAGGCTGCGTATTTGGGCCACTGAGTTCGACGATGCCTACGGATCCCAGATCGAGGACTTCTTCTCGAGGGGCGACACGGTCTCGTACGCCGTTACAGCGTGGATGGTATGGGAGGAGGGCCAAGACGGTGAAGGTGGGTCCCACAGGCTTGTGATGTCCTTTGATGGACACCAAGGCAGCCCCACCGATCGTGGCAATGAGATGGAGTTCTACAAGTATGCCTTGTCCGAGGATAGAGAGGGCAAGTTGATCTACAATTTCTTCGAGTTGACAAATGGGTTCCTGTGGACGAAGGTCGGCAGGTCGGATCGCTACTGGTTCCTGAGCATGAGATGACTCAATGCTAGTTGGCTAGCATGTAGATACGATAGGAACCAGATCGTAAGAAAGAGATGGATGATGACTGAACGGAGGCTGGGTCTCATCATCTATTCATTCTCCGTAAATTTAACACTCTTGGTCAATACTTCTCGGATATCTGGATAATTACCCCATCCTATCCTGTTCTTCATCTGTTACTTGAGCATCTACGTATGTCTTGATGGCTTTAGCAGTTGACTCCCAAGGCCAAAGAAAGGGAGAAATTATCAAGAGGAAAAATCCGAACAAGAATATTATCATTTCAAAAAAACCGTCAGTTATACTTGTTGAAGTTCGCTCCAATAGAGCTTGGTTCATCTCCCATCCAATGCTAGCCAGAATTGCACCTAGAACAAAACACATGCCAGCGAGAACATATCTGATTTTATCTGGAATGAAACTAAAGAGGTCTACAAACGAGGGCGCAATAAGCATCAACGAACCCAACCCAAGACATCCACTATGAATCTGATACTACTTTCTGAAATCAATGTTGCCCTCATCATCGAGGTCTACCGGACCACCCCTCTGAGACCTCTGAGTTAATAATGGCATACGTCTTCCAAAATCCAATGCGCATAGAATCATCAGCCATGATATTGTTAATTTTGACCACATCTCTATCTGGCTGCATGAAAGAGGAATTCTGTGGAGATGTGGCCACTTTCGACTCAGAGCTGCCAATTGGTACGGATTATGCTATATCTGTTTTAGAAAAAATACCATGTGCGACGGCTGGCCCTACAGCAGTCGGTGCTGGATGCTGGATTGTGAAATCTGCCGCTACAATTTATGATAAAACTACTGAACTTTGTTTAGGATTCGAAGTGGGAACATGCATTTACTCGACAGCAACGAATGGGAGCAATGAAGGATGTGAAGAAGCAAGAGACCTTGCCCCAGATGCAATTAAAATCGCCTTTACGATTCATGAAGTGGCACAAGCACCCTCAGTTGGAGATGTGGGAAATGACCTCAGCGATTTCGCTCCGCTGTCCTACTTGGTAGTTGATGATTTTTCAAGTACAACATGGGAGTTCCATATTGATGAAGAAGGAAATATATCCCACTTCTTCTAGACACGTTGATTGAAAGATCAAACCTCAATGGCCGTTATCATCAAGGATTTTTTGAAATCGAATCACACCAATGCGCATTCAGTGAGCCACAGGATGGTGACATGTTGGTCCGCGCTCCCCGACTTGAGCCGGAGTTCGGTGATTGATTCTCACTTTCGATTATGAGGTGACTGTCACAAATATAATACAAATAAATCTTAATAGTCCAAAAAAATAGATGAGTTTACGGTGTATAAGGTGACCAAGGAAGTACACGAGATTTGGGTCAATGAAGATGGCTCGTTCGACTGCGAGTCGCACAGTATCAAAGGTGAGAAATGCATTGAAGAATTGAGGAAGTTGCTAGAAGGGCTCGCTGAAATCGATGACTTCGAGAAAAAGCGGGAGTTCTACGATACTCAGGAGCAGGGGAGCAAGGCAAAATCAGAGAACAGACAATACCGTGGAGGATCTTCATGAGTTACAGATGGCGGCAGGAAACTGCTCCAATGACGTCCCTGTTGGTTCTCCAGCGGGCATTGGATCAATGCGGCTTCCAGATCATAGAGGCCCCGGCCATAATGAAACATCTGGCATTGGCTCGAAAAAGGGTCTCTCATGCTAGCACAACTCATGACAAAATCGCTGCATATGAGGAATTGATAGATTTGATTCGGCAAATCGACCAAACAGACTCACTGCCAAAGTCAATTAAACTCGATGGGGTCAAACTCAGTCTTAGCAACAGTTTTTGTTATGTGGCTGAGGGCTATTCAAGCAATGAGTCCACTGTCGCAGAGATGGCTGCAAAGTCTAAGATCACCGAGCTAAACAATGTCTACAAGGAAATTGCCGCGGGACTTGAGAGCGAGCTCACGCAGGCAATGTCCTCCTTGGAATCACAACTTCGAGAGGCCCTGATTAAGGCGGTGAAGGCGGAGCAAGAGTCATACAAAAAATCGATAACAGTCGCAAGGCAAGAGATATTCAAGATCATCCGGGAAAACGCCAAGAAGGAAGGCTACTCACTGAAACGACACGTCTTCACCGCCGGGAAAAACGCAGGAAGGGAGCAATACGTTGTGGTGAAGCGTGTATGAGCCAATCAATCCGCTTGGCCGACACCCTCGAATCCTCGCAGATTTATGGTCCAGGCCGAAGATTCGTAATTTGGGTTCAGGGTTGCAGCCTAGAATGCCCTGGCTGTTGGAACATGGAGTTTTGGAGTGTTTCGTCGGGCTATTATGCAGATGTCAGTAACCTGCTTTCCGAGATACTCGCAACAGCCGATATCGAAGGTGTTACTATCCTGGGGGGGGAGCCGCTAGAACAGCCCATGCCAGTTTTGGAGTTGATCCAATCGGTAAAGGAATCAGGACTTACAGTGATGCTCTACACAGGGTATGAGGAATACGAACTAGACGAGCTTCAACTGGAGTGCGTCAACTCCGCTGATATCGTTATCATGGGGAGGTACATCGCATCCCTGAGGGACACAGGTCTTCGATGGAGAGGGTCCTCAAACCAGCAGATAAGGATGGTTTCTAGTGCGTACGAGAATAAGGAAATCCGCGAACAGGAAGAAGTTGAGATAACGATAGACCCCAATGCGGAAGTTTCCATTGCAGGGTATCCAAGCAAGTGGTTACTCAGGGTAATTGAGGAGTTGTAAACCAATATCAGAATCGGCTTCTACCGCTGACAGGCCGCTTTATTGCCAACCTTCTCGTTCACCATGAACTTCGGAAATCATTTGCTCGGAATCAGCTGTGGGTGATAATTTACAATCTCACCAATCGCTCTAATTTAGCCCAGCTAGTCCTCATGAGAACCTGCCTCTTCTCCTCTTCACCGCACTCTTTTCAGGGGTCTTTTCCTCCTCTTCCTGTAGGGATTCGCTATCGGGCCTTTCGGACTCGTCATATTCATCTCGAGTTAATACGCTCCTCTGGATTCCATCAATTGCGGCTACAGCATCAGGGTCGGCTCCACGCGCGACCTTCTTCGATGATTCTGGGTAGCCATGGAATCCCATTTCTATCAACAGCCACCTTACATAGTCCACGTGTTCCTTTGCTTTGGTCGCACTGATGGGCCTTCTTCTTAGTGGCTCCAACAATTCTATGTGGTCCCTGTGCCTTACAACGAGCAGCCCATCTTCTCGAGTGAGTTTGCCAGTGAACACTAGATAGTCAATGTCCGCCAAAATATCCTTTTTGTTTTGGGGTTTCTCCGGCGCTCCTTCCTTTCTCAGGTATTGAAACAACTCGACATATTCTTTGTCCGAATAATTCCGACTCAAGTAATCAGCAGTGATATGACTGGGCAGCCCTGCGGTTATTAGTCGCAGACGCTGGGCTGCTCTCCTTTCCTTCTCGGCCTCCCGCTTTTTCTTTACTGCCCTTTTCTTCCTGTCTTCTGCCTGTTTCTTTTTTTTCTTCAGCAGTTCAGCATTAAGTTCTTCCTTCTTCCTAGCAAGTTCAGCCATCTTCAATATGCGAATTTCTGACCGTCTCGCGTCGATATCTTTCTGGATCGAGGATGAAGGGGTGTCTTCTAGAAGGGTATCGGCTTTCCGCCTGATGGCCCGGCGTCTGGCGTCCTGTGACCTAGCCCTTCCATCTGGAGTGATGGTATCTTGGAACACTATGCAATATTCGTCCACAAGTAGATTTCTTCCTTCCATCAACGCCTCCATCATTGACCTCAATCGTCTTCCATCCTCGGAGTCATCAAATGAGGCACTTGCTGGTCCCTCCCAATATCTCGAGCTTTGGTTATTTTTTTGCCTTCGAAATCTCCATACCGTCATCTTACTCAGAGTGGTTTGATCGCTCTCAAGAGATTCAATCGCCATATGCAGAAGCCTCGAGATTTCGAGCCAATCTTGATTTTTCATGTTGTAGAAGTTCCTGTCAACTCTGTCACTCAACTCATAAACTGTCGTAAGAGAATCCCGTAGTTTTTCCTGGTCAGTTTTTTTGGTTTCTTTCCACTCACGGTACTCACCCCATAGATCTTGAAGATAATTTAACGGCACTAAATCACCCCGGCGACGACGAACAATTCATTGGCGAATCTCTCTTTTTCATACACCATCCGACCACTTTTTTAGTTATTGATTCGGCCTTCAGGAGAATCGATTCTTCCTCCAGAATCGATTCTCCCTCCTGCTGGGGGCCTTCTCGCTATCTTCCGCTTCTGTTTCAATCTCGGATGGCGTTTGTTCCCGCTCTTCTGCGGTTCCGATTTCAGATTTTGGTTCGATTCCAAAGATCATGGCCACGGTTTCTGGATCTGCCCCCTCGATAACTCTGTTCACGGCCTCCGGGAACTCTTCGAATCCCATATCAACCAGAATCGTCCTCGCCCTATCCACGCTGAGCTCAGAACGCAGGATGCCCTCGATCAGTTCGACGTGGTCGCGTTTTCCAATGAGCCATTTAGCATCCTCCTTCGGGATCTTGCCCGAGAAGGCCGCCTCGTCAATTCTCTCTAACGGGTCCTTCTCGTTTGAATTTGTATGCGGTGCTCCGCTGGACCTCAAGTGTCGGAATAATTCGATACCCTCTTTGTCCCCAATATTATACTTTGACATCAGCCTGGCTACATGGATGGGCAGTCCGGCTTTGGACAAAGTGTCAATTCTTGCCTCCCTCTTGATTTTCTGGCACGTCATGGCCGCCTTGCGGAGCCTCGTCCTCTCCATCTCGGAGTATCTGCCATCAACGTCGTACGAATGAAGACGCCAGCGGTAGTTTACACCACGACGAGTTTCCTCGTGGTAGGGTGGATAGGGAAGGTAGGAGAGCACAGTTAGGCGGCTCGCGTCTTCAGTGAAGGCCATAGAAATGCTATCTGAACCGAGCCCGGGAACAATGTCCCAATTGCGGCTCTTGTAGAAGATCCGGGAGGGGCCCACCCAAGCATCCTTGCCGAAATTTAGGTCTATTTTCATCAATCTTCGAGACCCGTCGCCTAGCCTCTTGGAGACGTTTATGACTCTCCCTGCACTGTGTAACATGGCGATTGCACCTCGACTCGAAAGGCGATTTGGGTGTGCTGTATATTCGATCAGATGAGGCTTTTTATCCCAATTTCTCCCAGGGTGGTGGAGGGGGGGACTTATTCTTGCATTTTGTTCAATTTTGCGATACCAACTCGTAGGACATTTCTCAAACCCGGTGATTCCAGGTTCTCCTTCCACAGCAATCAATACAGTGTCCGTAAGATCTTTGTTGAAGCCAATCTTTGCTCTCCATATGTCTCCATCATCTCGAATATAGATTTCACACCAATAGTAATCTGGCTTGTTATCCTGTTCATTGTGTGTGAAGTCTACCCTGTAGTTGCATGGGTCTGCGGACAACAGCGATGCAAATACTGACAGGGTACGAGGCATTAGGTCCATCTTGGGGACGCGAAACTTCGCTAGGGCTATGGGTCTGAGAGTAATGCCATCGAGTATTGAGCACGTCAAGGTGCTGATGTCGTGTCTGTCGCTAACGTATTGTGTGCCTCCTTCTTCAGAACCCACAACCAGGATATTGCCATCCGGCAGGAAGTTGCATAATGCGATGGTTGGCATCCCTGATGGTCTTACCATCCTCCTTGAAACATGGCCATCAGGATGAAATTCGTATAAATTGAAGCTTGGATGAGAATCCCATGACTGGTAGTGAGCGAATAGGATTGATTTGCCCGACGGGCTGACGTCGTGTGCGGTAAGGTTTGGTGGGCCTTCCTCTTCCGGAATTTCCCATTTTTGATCTTTTATTTTCTTCCTCATTATATCACCAAGGTTTGAATATCAGTAATCTACAGAGAAACCGTCCACTGGCTGGAGGACGTATGGACATCCATCGGGTGCGCGGTGGCATTCCCTCCGCCCAATCAATCATCCGCGAAAGGGTTGCTCCTCCTCCTTTCCAGTGGAGTGAGTGGTACATTGTCGTTCTTTTTCTCCGGAAGCGGCTCCGATCTTCCCTCTTCTGCGGGCTTGTACATTTTCCCCTTCCTCAATCGCATATTCTCTATGGCTTCCCTCATTGTCATGTACATCGGGTAAGTTGATTTCAAAGAGCTGATTAGATCTTCCTGACGCAGGAGCCTGTTTTCTGAAAACGAAGCATGCATACCTTCAATCACCGCCTGTTTAATCTCGGCTCCGGTGTACCCTCTGCTGATTTCAGCCAACTCTTCTAAGTCGAAGTCCCGGATGCTACCAATGCTTCCTTTCGGCTTATCCCCTATGTGGATCTCAAAAATTTCTCTTCTAGATTTCTGATTTGGCAGGTCTACGAAGAAGACCTCGTCGAATCTCCCCTTTCTCATTAGTTCAGGCGGCATGCGGTCTATGTTGTTCGATGTCGCCAGAACAAAGACAGGGGCGGTCTTCTCCTGCATCCACGTTAGAAAGGTCCCTAGAACCCTGGCAGATGTGCCACCATCAGTCTGGCCGGACGACTCCGCCCCGCTCAAGCCCTTCTCAATCTCATCAATCCACAGGATACAGGGCGATATCGCCTCCGCGACTTTGAGTGCCTGCCGCATATTCCTTTCGGATTCCCCAACTAGACTACCGAACGCCCTACCGATATCGAACCTGAGCAAGGGGTAATTCCATGTTTTTGCTGTGTGCACTGCTGTTAGTGATTTACCACACCCCGGGAAACCAAGTAGGAGAAGCCCCCGGGGGTATTCCAAGCCATACGTTTCTGCTTCTGATGAAAATCCCCCCTTCCTAACCTTCAACCAATTTGTGAGTTCGCTCAGACCGCCCACTTTATGATTGCCTGGATCTATATACTCCAGAATCCCAGTTCTTTTGATAATCTGCTTTTTCTCATCGAGTATGAATGGTATTTGCTCTATTCCCAATGCTTTGTACACATAGATTGCCTTGTTGTAAGCAACATTTGCCTCCATCACTGTGAGCCCCATGGTAGATTTGATCAATTCAGATCTGATCTCATCACTTTCAACCTTTATA
>Ga0160423_10001118_pt1 | contig 22394 bp, 18 predicted proteins | sample CRUFie14St8metaG_FD_108191 | JGI IMG/M metagenome (GOLD analysis project Ga0160423, IMG submission 108191) | Marine microbial communities from the Costa Rica Dome - CRUD Field 142mm St8 metaG | ecosystem: Environmental > Aquatic > Marine > Oceanic > Photic zone | place: Costa Rica: the Eastern...
AGCTGCACGGCCGCCCCGTAGGACAGATCGATCAGACGGTCCGGGTGGAAGGGGCCACGATCGTTCACCCGCAATACCACGCTACGATCGTTGCTCAAGCTGGTCACCCGAACATAGGTCGGAATCGGCAGCGAGCGATGCGCTGCGGTGGCGCCAAACACATCGAAGATTTCGCCATTGGAAGTCGGTCGGCCCTGAAATTTCATGCCATACCATGAGGCCACACCCTGCTCGCGGTAACCCTGCGCGCTGGCGCGCACAGTGTAGAGCACACCATTGACCTCATACGGGCTTCGATTACCCTCGGCCAGAAGGGGGTCAGGTCGAGGAATGGCGTCCTGCCACGGCGGCTGATTTAGAGGGGATGGCGCGAAGTCTGCCTGCTCTGGGGATGGCGCATCGCGATAGGTAGAGCATCCGGTCAAAGTCACCGCGGCGCAGCACACTGCGCTGATCAAAAGCTGTCTCAAGAGCCTGCGCGCACCGCAGCGATCGCCTGACTGAGCTCCCATACCGCCATCGCATACATCGCGCTGTGGTTGTAGCGCGTGATGACATAGAAGTTTTGTAGCCCCAGCCAATAGCGCATACCGTCTTCCTCCTCAAGCCGGAGCGGCGTCGCCAGCTCAGCGGGTTTCAGTGGTTCGGTGGGCTCAAGCCCCTCCAGCGCCAGCGCGGCGACCGTTTTTTTGGGCTTTAATCCACCCTCGAACACAGCCGGGTCCGGGTCATCGGCGACGCCGTTAATCACTACCTTCTCGCCCGCGCGCCATCCATGGGCTTTCAGATAATTGCCCACGCTGGCAATCGCATCAGCCGGGTTGTCCCAGATGTCAGGCGCACCCTCACCCTCGTAACTGCGTGCATAAGCGCGATAACTCGATGGCATGAACTGACCGTATCCCATGGCACCGGCATAGGAGCCTTTCAGCGCTAACGCATCCTTACCCGACTCCCAGGCGAGCACCAGAAACTGCTCCAACTCTCCGGTAAAAAAGGGCGAGCGTCGTGGATAATCGAAGGCCAGTGTGGCCAGCGCATCGATCACGCGATAGCTCCCTGTGATGCGGCCGTAGTAAGTCTCCACACCGATGATCGCCACCATTAACTCTGCGGGGACGCCGGTGCGCGCCGCCACCGTTTGCAGGGTGTTCGCATGCGCGCTCCAGAACGTGGCACCTTCGCGAATCCGACGATCGGTGAGAAAGATTCTTCGATACTCATACCAGGCCTTGGTTTTTTCCGCCGGCCTGGAGATTGCATCGAGAATGCTCTGCTGCCGCTCCGCGGCGTCGATCAACTGCCCTGCCCAATCTGGATCTACCCCCGCTTCCTGCGCGGCGGCAATCACCTGCTGTACCGCTTCGCGGTCGCTGTAATCTCCGGCAGAAACGACAAAGGGCAAACTCAGACCTGCCCAAAGAAACAACATGCGACACGCCTGCGAGGGCCCCCATCGCCGAGGTCGGTTTGTCGTGATCATCGTGACAGAACCCTCTTTTCAGTACTGATGGCGCTGAGAATACCGAAACCCAGCAGCAAGGTGACAATCGACGTGCCGCCAAAGCTGACAAAAGGCAGTGGCACGCCCACTACCGGCAGGATCCCAGCGACCATACCCATGTTCACCACCACATAAACCCCAAACGTGAGTGTGATCGCACTGGCCAGTAACCGCCCATAGCTGGTCTGTGCCGCAAAGCTAATCCACAGGCCCCGGGCAACCACAAAGCCGTAAAGGAGCAACAATAAAAGTACACCGCGTAATCCCCACTCCTCGGCCAGCACCGCGATGATGAAGTCGGTCTGACTCTCGGGCAGGAAATCTAGGTGTGACTGGGTGCCCTGCAGATATCCCTTTCCGGACCAGCCGCCCGAGCCAATGGCTGTCTTGGATTGAATAATGTTCCACCCGGCGCCCAGCCTGTCTGCTTCCGGGTCGAACAGCGTCAGAATGCGTTGCTTTTGATAATCCCGAAGCAGAAACAGCCAGGCAGGCCAGATACAGGCCAGCGCCGCCAGCGCGCCCGAGAAAATCTGCCACCAGCTGACGCCCGCCATAAACACCACAAACGCGCCGCTGGCACCCACCAAAATAGCCGTGCCCAAATCCGGCTGGGTCGCGATCGCAGCAGCCGGTACTGTGATGATCAAAAGTGCCGTCACGGTGGTGCTCGGCCGCGGCGGCAGGGCGCGCCGCACCACCCACGCAGCCACCATTAACGGCATGACAATCTTCATGATTTCTGACGGCTGAAAGCGGATAAACCCCAAGCTCAGCCATCGCTGTGCGCCCTTCGCCCCCACCCCGAAGAAGGGGACAAGCAAGAGCAGGAGCAAGGCGCCAAGATACAGCGTGGGCGCCCACCGCTGCAGGGTATCGAGGCGAATTTGGGCCACAACCAACAAGGTAGCAAAGCCCACCACGAAATTCCTAATCTGCCGATTGACGGTGCCCCAGTCACCTTCAGACGCGCTAAAGAGTACGAACAATCCCATCGCCATAATGGCCAGTATGGGCACCAGCAGCAACACATCGAGGTGCAGCCGCTCAGCGGGCGTTTGCGCTCTGGCGAAGTCCCGATCTGAGCCGTCCAAAACACGAGTGAACTCAGACATCGCTCGCCTCGCTCAACCAGGCATCCATGATGCGTCGGGCAACCGGTGACGCCGCACTACTGCCACCGCCGTTTTCGGCGATAACCGCGACCACAATGCGCGGATCTTCAACCGGTGCAAACGCCACAAACAAACCGTGGTTTCGGTTGCGCTCGCTAATGGCGTCTTCGTCGTAAATCGCGTCCTGCGCAATGCTGACCACCTGCGAGGTGCCGGTCTTACCCGCTATTTGGTAGCCGATACCCCTCGATATTCCCACCGCGGTCCCACGAGGGGAGTGGACCACATCCACCATCCCCGCTACGACCGCCTGCCAGTCAGCCTCGTCCATCGGTATGGGCGGTCGCTGCACACCCCCGACCGTCAGATCATCGACGCGATGAACAACCGAAGGCACAAAACTCTCACCTTTATTGGCTAGCACCATTACCGCCTGCGCCAATTGTAAAGGGGTAGCCAACATATAGCCTTGCCCGATCCCGGCGCTGATGGTTTCACCGGGGTACCAGGCCTCACCCAATGCGGCGCGTTTCCACTCAGTGCTGGGCAGAATGCCGTCCTGCTCACCGGTGGTATCGATTCCCGTGCGCTGGCCAAGGCCGTAGGGCTGGAGCAGTTCGGCCATCACGTCGATACCCATACGATACGCAAGGTCGTAGTAATAGGTATCGCAAGACTCGGCAATGGCCATTCTCAGATCCACCATTTCGGCATGGCCGGTGCCGCGGACACGAAGCGTCCAGTCCCGATAGCGGCGATCATCGCCGGGCAGCCGGTACCAGCCGGGGTCGGGCACCGCGGTGTCAGGCGTGATGAAATCCTGAGCCAAAGCGGCCAGACTGATCAGTGGCTTGACCGTGGATCCGGGCGGGTATTGCCCCTGAACCGCGCGGTTAAGGAGCGGTGTATCCAGTGAGCCGCGGAGCTCTGCATAATCGGCATAGCTGATCCCCTCAACAAAGAGGTTGGCGTCGTAGCTAGGGTTCGACACCATGGCCAGCACGCCACCCGTGAGTGGATCAAGCACTACGACCGCACCCCGTTGATCACCGAGCGCCGCCACCGCCTCGCGTTGCAAATCCAGATCGAGGTACAGGCGGAGATTCTTGCCCGGCACCGGTGCTACCTTCTCCAGCACCCGCAGGACTCGCCCGTGCGCATTGGTCTCAATATGCTGATAACCGGGCTGCCCATGGAGCAAAGGTTCGTAGCGCTTTTCCAGCCCCACCTTCCCCGTGTGCAAGGTGCCTCGATAGCGCTCTGCATCGAGTTCAAGCAGATCGTCAGCGCTCACTCTGCTTACATAACCCAATACATGACTAAGCGACTCGCCGTAGGGGTAATCGCGGGTCAGCTGTGCGTCGACCACGACCCCGGGAAGCTTGTGTAAGTCTACTGCGACCGTCGCCAGCGCCGCGTCGTCCAGACCCAGTTTGATCGGTACCGCCTCGAAGGGTCGGCGACGCTCGGAGCGTTCGTGAAACGCCTTGAGTTCGCGATCTGTCAGCGACAGGCGCTCAGTGAGCGTCTGGACCAATGCGGCGGGGTCCTCAGTGCGCTCTCGCACAACGCCAATCACAAAAGTCGGTTTATTCGCCGCCAGCAGCCGCCCTTTGCGATCCACAATCTGCCCACGCGTGGGTGGAATCACCTCAACCCGAATCCGGTTCCGGTCCGACTGGGTCATAAAGTCGTCGTGCTGAACAATCTGCAGCGAGTAATAGCGATAGATCAGCACACCCAGCACGGCGGTGATCGCGATCATCGACGCAATCAAGCGAGAGCGATTGATCATCCACTCTCGGCGGGTGTCACGCAGTGCATCTAGGGTTCTGGCCATCAGTGACCCCGGTGGTAGGGATGACCGGCCTGAACCGACCAAGCCCGGTACAGTTGCTCGGCGAGAATCACCCTGACCAATGGATGTGGCAAGGTGATCTGCCCGAGAGACCAGCGCTCCTGTGCGTCGTTGAGGATCTGTGGGTGGAGCCCATCCGGACCGCCGATGACAAGGCTGACCTGCGCACCCTGCATCTGCCATTGGTCAAAGCGCTTAGCAATCACCTCGGTGCTGACCGCTTTACCCTCAATATCCAACGCGACAACGTAATCCTTGTCTCGGAGCTTCGCCCCGATCGCCTCTGCCTCCTGCTCGCGATACTGCGTCGGGGTCGCTGAACCGCGTTTCGCGGGCGGGATATCGAGCCACTCAACCGGGATTTCACGTGGCATGCGACGCGCGTATTCCTCTACTCCCTGTTCCACCCATGCCGGCATTTTCTGTCCTACTGCCAGCACTCTGAGACGCATCAGCTGCTCTCGGGTTGGGCCGCCTGGACGGACCACAGACGCTCGAGGTCGTAAAAACTGCGAGCGGCAGGTTGCATAACGTGCACCACCACATCGCCAAAGTCGACCAGCACCCACTCGCCCACTCTCTCACCCTCTACGCCCAGTGGTCGCAGGCCCTGCTCTTTTGCTTTCATCATGACGTTGTCGGCCAGTGATTTGACGTGTCGGCTCGACGTGCCGCTGGCGACGACCAGCCAATCCATCACTGAGCTGAGCTCGCGAACGTCGAGTACGACGGGTTCAACCGCCTTGAGGTCTTCGAGAGCCTGCTGCGCGATAGCGAGCAGATCATCCCCCTCGGCAGGTTCCGGAGCGATAGTGTCAGTGGTCATGCGAGATCGCGACTGAACAGTGCATGATCGGAAATATACTCCATAACGCCGTCGGGTAGCAGGAACCTTGGGTCACGGCCTGCCGCCAGCATCGCCCGAATGTCGCTGGATGAAATCTCCAGCAAAGGCTGTGCCAGCGTGAACACACCACCGCTTGGCCGCGACAACAGGCCGGCTTGATCGATCTTGTTTTCTGCTAACCAAGCGGATACCTCTGACGGATGCGGCTCGGCATCAGGCCGACCCATCACCACCAGGTGGGCAAATTCCAACAGCTCCCGCCATCTTGACCACTGAGGCAGCGTCGCCAGAATATCGGCACCGACAATCCACACCAGCGTGCGCTCAGCACCGTGCTCGCGTCGCAAACCCGCGAGCGTATCGGCAGTGTAGGACGGGCCCGTTCTGTCGAGTTCACGAGCATCTACGGCGATACCGGGCAAGCCCACCACCGCCCGGTCCAGCATTGCCAGCCGATGCACGGCGTCGACGATCGCCTGATCTTTGAGGGGTGATTGCGCGGCGGGTATTAGGTCGACCCGCTCCAAATTGAGGGTATCGCGCACGGCCATCGCGCCACGCAGGTGGCCAATGTGCACCGGGTCAAAAGCGCCGCCCAAAAACCCAAGGGGGGGTTGCGAGTTATTCATCGCTGAGGCACTCACTGGCGAATGTGCCCGTCCCCTCTCACGATAAATTTTCGGGAGGTGAGCCCTTCCAGCCCGACAGGACCCCGCGCGTGCAGCTTGCCGGTGGAAATGCCGATTTCAGCGCCGAGACCGTATTCAAAGCCGTCGGCGAATCGGGTCGAAGCATTGTGCATGACCGATCCCGAATCCACCTCGCGCAGGAAGCGCTCCGCCGTGCTCCGGTTCTCAGTCACGATACTCTCGGTGTGATTCGACCCGTATTGCGCGATATGGGACATAGCCTCTTCAGCGTTTTCCACCAGCTTGATCGAGAGAATCGGTGCCAGATACTCGGTGGACCAATCCTCCTCCACAGCGTCGATAGTGATGCCAGGAGCGGCCTGCCGAGAGGCTTCGCAGCCCCTGACCTCCACACCCTCTAACTGTAGCGCGGCGACCAACTCAGGCAGCATATCCGCCCGCGCTCTGGCCACCAGCAACGTCTCCATAGTGTTGCAGGTACCGTAACGCTGGGTTTTGGCATTAAACGCAATGCGATGGGCTTTATCGCGATCCGCGTCCGCGTCGATATACACGTGACAGATGCCGTCCAGATGGGCCAACACCGGCACTTTACTCTCCGCCGCAACGCGCTCGATCAGCCCCTTGCCGCCGCGGGGCACCACCATGTCAACGTACTCGGGCATGGTGAGTAATGCCCCCACCGCCGCTCGATCCACTACCGGTACGACCTGCGCTACTTCCACCGGTAAACCAGCGGCCGCCAGCCCCGCTGCGAGAGAGTCACCCAACCGCTTGTTACAGTGGATGGCTTCTGAACCGCCTCGCAAAATCACCGCGTTGCCCGCCTTCAGGCACAGAGACGCTGCTTCGATTGTCACGTTGGGCCGCGATTCATAAATCATGCCGATCACGCCCAAAGGCACGCGCATGGTGCCAACATCGATGCCCGACGGCATCGGACGCATGTCCGACACGGCACCGATTGGATCGGGCAGCGCCGCCACCTGCGAAAGCCCTTCCTCCAACACATCGAGTTGCGCGGGCGTCAACGCGAGCCGGTCGAGCAAGGCGGCCTCCAGCCCACTCTCTCGGGCCTGCTCTAGGTCCATTTCATTCGCCGCCAGGATGGCGTCCCGATCAGCGGCAATCGCGGCTCGGATCTGCAGCAGCGCATCATTGCGCTGCTCGACACTTGAGGACGCCAACAGCCGCGCAGCGACGCGGGCCGATCGCCCCATCTCTGTCATCATCGCTTGAGCGTCCATCGTCATGCGTGCCAGCCCCGCAGAGCTCAGTCGCCGCCCTCTTCAGCACCGGCAGATACGAGCTCTTTTAATTCACCAGAGGCTTCCATATCGCACACGATGTCGCAGCCACCGATAAGCTCACCATCAACCCAGAGCTGAGGGAAGGTCGGCCAATTGGCATAGGTGGGTAAATTTGCGCGGATCTCGGGGCTACTCAGTACGTCGACGTAGGCGAATCGCTCCCCGCAGGACATGAGCGCCTGCACGGTGCGCGCAGAGAACCCGCACTGCGGTTGGTTGGGCGAGCCCTTCATGTAGAGGATGATACGGTTTCCCTCTATTTGCTCGCGGATGGTCTCCATGATGTCCATAAACTGCTCCGTATTGAAGGCGACCAGCCGCGGTTCGGCGGGCGCAAAAGCCGTTATTGTAATACGACAACGATGCCGCAAGCGCGGCCGGGGGCGTAAAACCGCATACACTGGCGATTTGACTCAAGCGGACGCTCCGCTACTCTTGCTCCCCCGCGGATATAAGGGCTGATCCCCGATGCCAGACGCGTCGCCCGCCATCATGCCGACCTACGGTCGCCTGCCGGTCGCCTTCTCAAGAGGAGAGGGGGCCGTGCTGTACGACACGGACAACCGAGCCTATCTGGATGGTGTATCGGGCATCGCAGTGACGAACCTGGGACACCAGTATCCGCGCGTGACTGAGGCAATCGCCGAACAGGCGAGCCGCCTCATCCATACCTCTAATCTGTTTCATATTGGCTTGCAGGAAGCCGTGGCAGAGCAACTGCGCGCTGCGACCGGCATGGAAAACATGTTCTTCTGCAACTCGGGCGCAGAGGCTAACGAAGCGGCCATCAAACTCGCGCGCCGCTATGGTGATCAAAAAGGCATCGCATCACCCCAGATCGTTGTGCTCGACGACGCCTTTCATGGCCGCACCCTTGGCGCGCTGTCCGCAACCGGCAACCAAAAAATCCGACAGGGATTTGGCCCACTGCTTGAAGGATTCCTGCGCGTCTCGCCAGACGATTTATCTGCCGTCGATGCATTGGCGGCTGAGCGTCAGGATATCGTTGCGGTACTCGTAGAACCGATTCTCGGCGAGGGCGGTATTAGGCCGCTAAGCGCAGACTTTCTGCAAGGGCTGCGTAGATTGTGCGATCAGCACGAATGGCTTTTGATATTTGACGAGGTGCAAACCGGCAACGGTCGCTGCGGATCAACCTATGTGTTTGAGCAGCTGGGCGTTGAACCCGATGTCTTGCTAACCGCCAAGGGATTGGGCAATGGCCTGCCCATTGGTGTGTGCATGGCAAAAGGGGTCGCGGCGGAGCAATTGGGGCCTGGAGATCACGGCTCTACGTATGGCGGCAACCCGCTCTGCTGTGCGGCAGCGCAAGCCGTGCTGACCGCTCTGGCCGAGGACGGTGTGATGCAACAGGCCGCCAACATCCGCGAGGCGCTGGTCGGCGCACTGCAGGACAACCTTTGCGACGCCAAGCTGATCAGCGACCTGCGCGGCACGGGACTCATGATCGGTATTCAACCCAGCACTGCGACCGGTGAGATTGTGAAGCGCGGCCTAGACCGAGGTTTACTGCTCAATATTGCGGGGGGCAATACCATTCGTGTGTTACCGCCGCTCGTCATGACCCTCGAGCAGGCTGGCGAGCTGGGCGCCGGCATCGCACACATTCTCAACAATGTCGCCGAGCAGGGGGACAACACATGAGTGCGCCAAGACACTTTCTCACCCTGATGGATCTCGCGCCCGATGAAATCCGGGCGCTGATTGCGCGCGCGATTGAATTGAAATCACAGCACCGCGCCGGCACCGCGGTGCGCAGTCTGGAGGGCAAAGTCTTGGCGATGATTTTCACCAAAGCCTCGACCCGCACCCGCGTCTCATTTGAAGCGGGCATGGCGCAGCTCGGTGGCAGCGCACTGTTTCTTTCAGGACAAGACACGCAACTGGGGCGCGGCGAACCGATTGAGGACAGCGCCCGAGTGATCTCCTCTATGGTCGATATCGTCATGATCAGAACCTTCGCCCACGCCGACGTCGAAGATTTTGCCGCGCACTCCAGCGTGCCCGTCATCAACGGTTTGACGGACGACTACCACCCCTGCCAAATTCTGGCGGATCTGCAGACTTACTTCGAAGTCAGAGGAGATATCAGCGGACGCAGGGTCTGCTGGTTGGGGGACGGCAACAACGTCTGTCACTCCTGGATGAATGCTGCCAGCCTACTCGACTTCGAACTGGTGGTGGGATGCCCCGAGGGGTGCGACCCCGACCCCGCGTTACTGGCGGCATGCGGACAGCATACTCATATCGACCGAGATCCCGCTTCGGCCGCAGAGGGCGCGGACCTATTGGTGACGGATGTCTGGGCGTCGATGGGTCAGGAAAGTGAGCAGGCGGCGCGCGAGGCCGTCTTGGCACCTTACCAATTGAATCGGGCGCTGCTCGATTGCGCTTCTTCCGACGCGCTGTACATGCATTGCCTGCCCGCCCATCGGGGCGAGGAAATCACGGCGGAGCTCATGGACGCACCCGATTCCGTCATCTGGCAAGAAGCGGAGAACCGTTTGCATGCGCAAAAAGCACTGATGGAGTTACTGCTCAGCGCCTGATGACACCGCCCGAGTCCAAGGCTGTGGGTATTACCGTTTTTTCCGTGACAATCATAAAAATCTTCCACGTCCAGCATTCGCGGGAATGAACTCGTTTTCAATTTAAAAGTCAGTGACTTAGCGCGACCGACCCGCCGGGCGCGATGCGTTACCCACAGAATGTCCACAAAAAAGACCCAGCATCCTCTGCTTGCATTGTCGGTCATACCCGCCTATCTTGGGGTTTCCGGAGCAGTGAACCCCTATATATAGGTGTTGAGCCAGAAAACTAAGTAAAGCTCAACGGAGACCTGTTTCCGGAAAAAAGACCAGCACACCACAAAAAATTGGCGTTTCAGAGGCAGCCCAAGATATGCAAACAGGCAGTGAGTCAATAGAACAAGAAAGCGTCGCATCCACCCCAGCAGCGACTCGAGAAAACCCCAATCCGACACGATTGTCTGCCACAGCGCCTGGTCAATTGCGGGTCATTAAGCGCAATGGCACCGTGGTCCCGTTTGAAGACAGCAAAATCACAGTAGCGATCACCAAGGCCTTTTTGGCTGTGGAAGGTGGCACCGCTGCCGCCAGCAGCCGCATTCATGAAACGGTTGCCAACCTGACCGCGCAGGTCGTCGCGACCTTCAAGCGACGCATGCCATCAGGCGGCACGCTGCACATCGAGGACATCCAGGATCAGGTTGAGCTGGAATTGATGCGCGGCGGCGAGCACAAGATCGCGCGTGACTATGTGATCTACCGAGAAGCGCGACGTCAGGAACGCGATGCAAAAGTTGAGCTGTCTCCTGAATCACAAGCCGCGGCAAAGGGCATCAACATTATCCAGCCCGACGGCAGCAAAGCGCCTCTGGATATCGACCGCATTGGCACCATCGTTTCCGAAGCCTGTGCAGGACTGCAGGATGTCAGCGAGTCCGCCATCATCGACGAGGCGCTGCGCAATCTCTACGACGGCGTCTCGGCAAAAGAATGCAGCACCTCACTGGTGATCACGGCGCGCACTCTGATTGAGCAGGAGCCCAACTACAGCTACGCCGCTGCGAGACTGCTACTGGATGACCTGCGCGCGGAAGGCCTGAGCTTTATGGGCGTCGCAGAAAGCGCCACCCAGGCGGAGATGAACACGTATTACCCGCAGGCGCTGAAGGCGTTTATCCAGCGCGGCATTGAGCTGGAGCTGCTGGCACCGAACCTCGCCGAGTTTGACCTCGACATGCTGGGTGAAGCGCTGGAAGCCGAGCGGGATCTGCAGTTCACCTATCTCGGGTTGCAGACTTTGTATGACCGTTACTTTATCCACAGTGATGAGGTGCGTTTCGAGTTGCCGCAGATCTTCTTTATGCGCGTCGCGATGGGGCTTTCCGTGCGGGAAGACAACCCCAACGCGCGGGCGATCGAGTTTTATCGACTGCTGTCGTCCTTCGACTACATGAGCTCTACACCGACGCTATTTAACTCCGGCACCCTGCGGCCGCAGCTGAGCTCCTGTTATCTGACGACCGTGCCCGACGACCTGTTTGGCATTTACGGCGCGATTCAGGACAACGCGATGCTGTCCAAGTTCGCAGGCGGTCTGGGCAACGACTGGACACCGGTGCGGGCGCTGGGTGCTTACATCAAAGGCACCAACGGCAAGAGCCAGGGTATCGTGCCCTTCCTGAAAGTCGTTAATGACACTGCTGTGGCAGTGAATCAGGGTGGAAAACGCAAGGGGGCGGTGTGCGCCTATCTTGAAACCTGGCACATGGATATCGAGGAGTTCCTCGACCTGCGCAAGAACACCGGTGATGACCGTCGACGCACCCACGACATGAATACCGCCAACTGGATCCCCGATCTGTTTATGAAGCGGGTATTCGAGGATGGCGACTGGACCCTGTTCTCCCCCAACGACGTGCCGGACTTGCATGATCTTTACGGCACCGCGTTCGAAGAGCGCTACGAGCAATACGAGCAGATGGCGCGGGACGGCGAACTCAAGCTCCATAAAACGCTGAAAGCACAGAACCTGTGGCGCAAGATGCTGGGCATGATCTTTGAGACCGGCCATCCTTGGATGACGTTCAAAGACCCCTGCAACTTGCGCTCGCCCCAGCAACACTGTGGCGTCGTGCACTCGTCCAATCTCTGCACCGAGATCACGCTAAACACCAACTCGGAAGAGATCGCGGTCTGCAATCTGGGCTCGGTCAATCTGCCGCAGCACATCGAAAACGGCGAGTTGAATCTCGACAAGTTGAGAGGCACCGTGCGCACGGCGATCCGTATGCTCGATAACGTGATCGACATCAATTACTACTCCGTACCGCAGGCCGAGACATCAAACTTCCGACATCGCCCGATTGGCCTTGGCCTCATGGGCTTTCAGGATGCGCTCTACAAGATCGATGCGCCATACGGGTCTGAGGACGCAGTCACATTCGCGGATCGATCCATGGAGGCCATCAGCTACTTTGCCATCGAAGCGTCCAGCGAGCTGGCGAGTGAGCGAGGCAGCTACTCATCCTATGAAGGATCGCTGTGGAGCCGCGGCATCTTCCCGCTCGATTCACTGGACATCCTGGTTGAGCAGCGCGGCGAGAAGTACATCGACGTCAATCGTGACAAGACCCTCGACTGGGATGCCTTGAAGGCCAAAGTTGCCTCGGCCGGCATGCGCAATTCAAACGTGATGGCCATCGCGCCAACGGCAACTATCGCCAACATCACCGGCGTATCGCAGTCCATCGAACCCACGTACCAGAACCTATACGTGAAATCGAATCTGTCCGGGGAGTTCACCGTCGTGAACCCCTACCTTGTCAATGACCTGAAGAGCCGCGACCTTTGGGACAAGGTCATGGTCAACGACCTGAAATACTTCGATGGCAGCGTACAGACCATCGACCGTATTCCAGTCGACCTGAAAGCCAAGTACGCGACTGCGTTTGAGGTCGAGCCCCGCTGGTTGGTAGATAGCGCGAGCCGGCGCCAGAAGTGGATTGATCAGGCGCAGTCTTTGAATCTTTACATTAATAACGCCAGCGGCAAGAAGCTGGACGTGACCTACCGCATGGCATGGTTCAGCGGTCTCAAGACGACGTATTACTTGAGATCCTTGGCGGCCACCGGCACCGAAAAATCGACGGTAGATACGGGCAATCTCAATGCCGTGTCCAGCGCTACCGAAACCCCACAGCCAGCGCCAGTGCCTCAGGCCTGCTCGCTGGACGATCCAGACTGTGAAGCCTGCCAATAAGAGCAGGCCACACGTAGCAATAGGAGAATATGAATATGTTGACTTGGGACGACTACAATCAGGAAGAAAATATGGCTGCAGCCGCAGCCCCCGAACCCGCCGTGGTGGCGGCGGCCGCAGCGGCGCAGGAGGTCGTGACCGCGCCTGAGCCCGCGGCTGCAGAGCCTGCCTCTGGGGAGCCTTCACCTGAAGCGATGCAAGCGGCGGAAGCCGTCATCGCCAATATGGACGCCTCCGCTGGGGTTGAAGAACTCGAGATGGGTGCGTCGCGTGTATCGGTTGATGAGAAAGCCATGATCAACTGCCGCGCTGACCTCAATCAGCTCGTGCCTTTCAAGTACGACTGGGCTTGGCAGAAGTATTTGGATGGTTGCGCCAATCACTGGATGCCTCAGGAAATCAACATGACCGCTGACGTCGCCACGTGGAAGAGCAGCGACGGTCTGAGCGAAGACGAGCGCCGCATCGTGATGCGTTCCCTCGGCTATTTCTCAACAGCGGATTCGCTGGTAGCCAATAACTTAGTACTGGGCATCTACCGTTTGGTCACTAACCCCGAGTGCCGGCAGTATTTGTTGCGCCAGGCCTTTGAAGAGGCGATCCACACCCACGCGTACCAATACTGCATCGAGTCGCTGGGCATGGATGAAGGCGAAGTTTTCAACATGTATCGCGAGGTGCCGTCAGTAGCGAAAAAAGCCGCGTGGTCGATTAGTCATACACACGAACTGTCTGACCCCAACTTCAGCACCGGCACCATCGAGGCTGACCAGCAGTTGTTGCGCAACCTGATCGGCTTTTATGGTGTGACAGAGGGTATCTTCTTCTACTGCGGCTTCACGCAGATCTTGTCTATGGGGCGTCGCAACAAGATGACGGGCGTTGCAGAGCAGTTCCAGTACATCCTCCGTGATGAGTCCATGCATTTGAACTTTGGTATCGACGTGATCAACCAGATCAAGCTTGAAAACCCGCATCTGTGGACGGAAGAGTTCAAGGAAGAAGTGACCCAGATGATTCTTGAGGGCACTGCACTCGAGATCGAGTACGCCCGCGACACTATGCCACGCGGCGTGTTGGGTATGAACGCAGCGATGATGGAAGAGTACCTGCATTTCATCGCCAACCGACGCCTGACCCAACTGGGGCTCTCAGAGCAGTTCCCGGGCGCACAAAACCCCTTCCCGTGGATGTCAGAGATCATGGACCTGCGGAAAGAGAAGAACTTCTTTGAGACCAGAGTCATCGAGTACCAGACGGGCGGGGCTCTGAGCTGGGACTGAGCGATCCCTCACTGAGAAAAGGCGCACTCGGTGCGCCTTTTTTTATGGGCGCGTGAACATAAAGTACTCGCCCTCTTCGAACCTTTGCTGTTTCCGCCTTTGGTCGACGATAAGCGTTACACTCCGCGCTCGAAAAAGCGGAGTGAGCTGCCATGTCGTTATGGGATCGTATTGATGCCGAGAGTAAACCGGCGCTGGATATTCTTTGGGAGGCACTGCCCGGTGGCCTTAACGGCATACCGGATATTGTTGCGCGCCGCGCCGCCTACGAGGCTTTCCGCGCCGCGGCCCCGAAGGGGGATTTCCCCGACCTAAACGTGTCGGACCACTCCTATTCTGGACCCGACGGTGACTTGTCTCTCAGACTGTATCAACCACAACACGCCACCGCGCCCGCTCCCGGGCTTATCTATATCCATGGCGGCGGCATGATCATGGGTAACCTCGAAAGTCAGGATGAAGTGCTGAAAATCACCGCCTCTGAGTTGGGCATGCCGATTGCTTCTATCGACTATCGCAAGGCGCCGGAGCACCCCTACCCCGCCGCTCCGGAGGATTGCTACGCCGGCGTCTGTTGGGTATTTGATAACGCTGCAGCGCTGGGAATGGATATCAACAATATCGGCCTCATGGGGGCGTCAGCTGGTGGCGGCCTCGCGCTGGCCACCGCGCTGATGCTGCGCGATCGCGAAGGACCCGAGCTCAAATATCTCCTCCCAATCTACCCGATGATCGACGATCGACATCACACGGCCTCTTCCAAAGCGGTACTGGACATTGGCATCTGGGATCGAGAGGGCTCTATTGAGGCCTGGAACTGGTATCTGGGCGACTCAGCACCCGACGCTTATGCCGCACCGGCCAGAGCGGAGGATTTATCGGGGCTGCCACCCACCTACATCGATGTGGGCGACCTCGACCTGTTTCGGGATGAGGACATCCTGATTGCGCAACGCCTCTCTGCAGCGGGAGTGCCGGTCGAGTTCCATCTGTGGACTGGTGCCTATCACGCCTCCGAGCTGTTCGCGCCGCAGGCGGCCCTGAGCCAGCGCATCTGGGCCGCCCGCTATGCGGCTATCCGGCGATTCGCTGGCATTGACAGCTGATCTCACGTTAAAGGAAGCCACGCTTTTCATCGCAAAGCTGAAATGTTTTTGCGCGGTGGGTAGCCTGATACAGTGCTGTAAATTAAAAACCAGAAAGAGAGGGCATGATGCAGAAAGGTCATTGTTTGTGCGGTAGCGTCCAGTACGAGTTTGACGAGACGCAAGTGGGTATGGCGCTGCATTGCCACTGCAAAGATTGCCAACGTGTCACTGGCTCGGGCAAGGCCACCGTCATTATGTTTCCTCAAGACGCCGTTAACATCGAGGGCGATTACAAGACCTTCGCCTCACGAGGTTTTGATGGCTCCCACGTCAACCGCGGATTTTGCCCCACCTGCGGCAGCCAGATGTTCACCTTCGTCGACGAAATCCCAGGCCAGATGTTCATCAAAGCCGGCGGGATGGAAGACACCAGCTGGCTCTCAATAGAGTTCACCTGCTGGACCAGCACGGCCCGCGACTGGATGCCCCCAGATGAGCGTACGCCCAGCTTTGAGCAAAACCCACCTGCCTAGGCCTTTATCCTTCAGACCTGCCAGTACCGCGTCTGTCATGTCGGTGACAGGCAAGGTGACACTGGCTCAGCAAGACGGGTGAGCGCTGCGGCAGAGGTCAAAAATGAATCAACCAGACCGACCGATATTGGGCAATAGTAGGCTTCGATTGTGGGTGTCGAGATCGCCTCAGTAACTAATCTCAGTCGACATCACTCACGCCATCAAATCAGGGCGCCTTAAATCGCCTTTTCCACTCTTTTACTGCCAAAAATGTAAACCCAAGCCCTCATTATCTCCTTTACCCAAGCCGTTTTGATAGCCCAGCACAAGATGTGTGTAAAAAAACAATCACCATTGTTTGCGTCTCAAGAGGACTTATGTCAGCCTTCATCAACTTGACCGGGCAAGCATCGCATTGAAGACGTCGCCATCCGGGAAAAGCCCCAAAAATCGATGAGAGGACAGGTCACCATGCCACAATCCCAACACCCATCTATGTGGATCCGCCGCGCGATTCACACGGCGCTCGCTGCCACGACAGCCGGCGCACTAACTGCGGTACCCGCTATCGCGCAAGACGAAGTAGCCTTTGGCCTCGAAGAGGTCGTAGTCACAGCCCGAAAGCGGTCTGAATCACTGCAGGACGTGCCCGTTGCGGTGACCGCCCTGACTGCCGGCATGATTGAGCGTGGCAACCTGAACTCTGTTGTAGATGTGGCAAAGATGGCCCCGAACGTCGAGCTGATTGCACAGCCGTTTGCGGGCTCCGCTCTGGCAGCATCGATTCGCGGTGTGGGCCTCGATGATTTGGAAAAGACCTTTGAGCCGACGGTCGCTGTGTCAGTGGACGGCGTCTTCTACTCCTCAACGGCAGGTGCGAATGTAGACCTGTTCGACGTGGAAGCCATAGAAGTCCTGCGAGGACCCCAGGGCACCCTGTTCGGCCGGAATACCATCGGTGGGGTGATCAATATTCAGCGCTCCAAGCCGACCGGTGAGGCGGGACTGCGCCTTCAGGCCACATTTGACGAATTTGAGCGTCAGGATTTTAAAGCAGTCATGAATGCGCCGCTCGGTGCCAACGGTGGCATCAAGGTCTCGCTCCGCTCTCTGCAAAGCGAAGCCTTTGCCAAAAACGTCACTAAGGGTGAGAACTCTGACAACCGCGATCTGGTCACGGCCAGCGTTGCCGTGCGTTACGACTTCTCCGATGAGTGGTCAGCGCAGTTCACCTGGGATAACTACAACGACAACACCCAGTTGGTCGACCTGCTGAACATCAGCACCACGGGTGGACCCAACTTCGAGGGCGCTAATGGCTTCGCGCTGATCTCCCCCTTCCATGGCAAGGCGGAGTCTGCGGACCGGTCACGCGCCAACGACTACACGACCACCTACTCCAGCGGTAATTTTCTGAGTACGATTCAGGGCAACAACTATGCTCTGGCGATCGATGGTCGCATTGGCAATCACGATCTGAAGTTCATTACCTCCATGATGGATACCAAAGAGCGCATGGATATCTGCTCCTGGGGCTCGCCCATACCCGGCATCATCTTCCCCTTTGGCACGGGCACGCCTGACAACCCCTCCAATGCACCCTGTCTGTTCCCGGTGCTGCGTGAGCAAGAATTCGAGCAGTCTTCTAACGAGATCCAGATCACCTCTGATTTCGACGGACCGGTCAACTACGTCGCGGGTATCTACACAATGGAGAGTGAAGCGCCCTTCGAATCGGGTCCGGTACAGGTCATCGAGTCTCTGCAGGACCTGGAAGCGCGAGCGATCTATGGTGAGATCAACTGGGATATCACCGATGCCTGGGAGCTCACAGCGGGCGCACGTTACACGGAAGAAGAGAAAGACTTCTTCGTCGTGGCAGGCGGTTTCCCCAACGGGAAAGACTTTAACTTTGAAGACGACGAAGTCACCTATCGCCTCGTGCTGCAGCGTAACTTCGACTTTGGCATGATCTACGGCTCTTACTCGACGGGCTTTAAGTCGGGTGGCTTCAACTCCCGAGGTACCACGGATAACACCGTCGGTCCCTATGCCTCAGAAACCGTTGACTCGATGGAAATCGGATTCCGCTCCGAGTGGTTTGATAACCGCCTGACCTTCAACGCGACCTACTTCGACGCCTCCTATGAAGACAAGCAGGAGCAGGTGGTGACTGCTGGCGACGGCAGCTACATCTATAACGGGCAACCTGAGAACTGTGGCGGTCCGACCTGTACCTTTATCTTCAACGCGGGTGAAGTCGATACCAGCGGCCTGGAGCTCGAAGTCATGGCCATGGTCACTGACCGGCTGACGCTGCGCGGCGCCATGGGCACGCTCGATGCGGACTACGCGCGCTTTGACTACGCGGGTATTGGCGACATTTCAGACCGCGCTGAAGTCGTCTGGGCGCCTGAGCTGACCTACAACATCGGCGGGGAATATCGTATCAACGGCTTGGGTGGCGAGTGGATTATCAACGCCAACTATAAGTACACCGATGAGGCCTGGGGACGCTCTGATTTTGGCACCTACAACTTCCAGTATGGTCCCGAGATCCTGAGAGAGGACTTCAAGGTCCTCGACGTCTCAGCGACCTATCTGCTGCCAGTGGGGAATGGCACCGCGATGATCCGTGTGTACGGCACTGACATCCTTGAAGATGGTGGCCGCATTGAGCGACCCTTCGACGCCGGCGCGTTCGCCTTTGCCAGCCTCGTACCACGTCGCACACTCGGTGTGACCATTGGCTACGAATTCTAAGTACTCAGCATTCACTGAAAAGCCACCTTCGGGTGGCTTTTTTGTGTCTGATCAGACACTCTCCACCAGCATAACGCGAATAAAAGAGACTTCGAGATGATGCACTCCGTCGTACTGGCTAGAAGGCCACAAGGGAACCCCGTTGAGGCCGATTTCGCCGTTCGGGAAGCCCCCCTACCAGAGGTAGGTGAGGGGTTTTTTCTTACCCGCAACACCTTCATTTCGCTGGATGCCGGCTTTCGCAACTGGATGAACGAGGACTCGGGTGACGAGGTGTTACCCGCCATGGGTCTGGACGAGCCCGTCATGGGCCTAGTGCTCGCCGAAGTGCTGGAATCAAAACACCCCGACTATCAGGTTGGTGACAAGCTGATGGCCCGCTTTGCCTGGCAAACCCACAGCCTGAGCGATGGCAGCGATTTTATTGCCAGACTCCCCGCTCAACTCGAGTTCAACCCCAGCGCCTACATAGGCGTCTTGGGCGACACGGGCATGTCGGCCTACTTCGGTCTGACCGACATTGCCAAACCCACCGCCGATGATTGCGTCTTGATCAGTGGCGCGGGCGGCGCGGTGGGCACCATTGCCGGCCAGATCGCCAAACTGTCAGGGGCTCGGGTGGTGGGCATCGTGGGCTCACAGGCCAAGGCTCACTGGCTGTGCGATACCCTGGGCTATGACGCGGCCGTCGTACGTTCAGGAGACACACCGCTGGCAGAGGCCATTGGTGAGGCCTGTCCGGATGGCGTGGATGTGTTTTTCGACAATGTCGGTGGACAGACGCTAGAAGCGGTCATCAGCAATATGAATCACCGCGGTCGACTGGTGCTATGTGGCGCCATATCGGGGTATGGCGTGACACCTCACGGGCCAAACAACCTGTTTGAACTCATCACCAAAGAGCTCAAGGTGGAGGGATTCATGACCCACTTCCGGCACGATCGCTACGACGAAGCCCGGGAACAGCTCTCCCAGTGGTTACGCGACGGTGTCATTCAATCTCCTGAGCATCGCCTCGAAGGGATCGAAAACGTTGGCAGAGCCTTCGCGGATCTATTTGCCGGCGAGAACTTCGGCAAGACCATCGTTGCGTTATAGACGCAATGCCAGCGTCACTAGCCAAGCGTCACCTTGATGGGAAGCGTATCGAGCCCCATGGTCGTGCCACCGTGCCCGGTGACAGCCTCCTCTGAAACGAGGTCGAGCGATGCGACGCGCTCGAAAAAGGCCTCCATTACGACCCGCACCTCCATCTTGGCCACATGCAGGCCAATGCATTTGTGCGCGCCGGCACCAAAAGCGTGGTGCTGGTTGCGCTCTTTCTTGCTGCGATCCGGATTAAACGTATCGGGATCGGCAAACATTCGCTCGTCCCGGTCGGTGACAAAGCTTGGGATCACAATATTGTCGCCGGCGCGAAACTGGACACCGTGGAACTCCGTGTCCTGCTCACAAATGCGGTTCAGATTGATGAAAGCGTGCATGCGCAGAAACTCGTCGACGGAATCGGCGATCTTGCTGCGGTCCGCCTTGAGGCTGTCAAACAGCGCTGCATCCCGCGCGAGATGGCGAATGATGAAACTGAGCATGGTGGCCACGGTGTCGATGCTCGCAAGGAAAAGCAGATAACAGATCGCGTGTACCTCTTCCAGAGAGAGTTTCTCTCCCTCCACATCGACATTGAGCAGCATGTCGACAATGTCATCCTTCGGGTTAACCACGTGTTGTGTCACCACTTCAAAGAGATAACCGCCGATCTTCTCCCCGCAGGCGATGCGCTCTTCCATGGTGGGTGCCCGATAAAAGCCCGTCTCCCAGGCATAAAATTCATCGAGACGCTCAGGCTCCAATCCCAGCTGGCGGACAAACAGCCCCATTGATATGGGCTTCGCGGCCTTCCACAAAAAATCAAACTCGCCTGTGGGCAAGACTTCGTCCAGCACCTCAGCGGCGAGCGCTTCTGCTCCTGTTTGCAAACGCGCCACAGCTGTGGGCTCAAAAATGGGGAGTAAAAGACGGCGGTAACGCCGGTGTTCATGGGCTTCGCTCTCCAGCGGGATCAGTCGCGGGCGCTGCTCCATGTTGGCGGGGATGCCAATCGGAAATGAGCCAAACAATTCGGCATTACTGAGCACTTCTCGGGCCAGTTCATGGGAAGTGATCAGCCAATGGCCCCCGTTGTGGGGGGTATAGACGATGTCCCGAGGGTCTTTTCCCAGTGAATCCAGGAACTGTTGTTGTGGGTCCGAAAAAAACCCGCTGTCTCCTACGATGTCAAAATCACTTTGTAGCGCCTCTGGCACCTGGCTCAGTTGTGTCGGCATCAGTTACTCCAGTCCAACTAGGCACTTGCCTCTGGATACCCCATGCATCATGTCGCAGAACGCACGAGGGGTCTCAGACAAGCCGCTATAAATCTGCTCGTAGCTTTTCAGAGTGCCCTCAGCCAAACGATTCTGAAGGTCTTTTAAAATCGCAGGGAACTCCTCCACATGATCAGTCACCATGAACCCCTCCATACGAACTCGTTTGGTCACGAGCTCATAACTATTAAAGAGAGGCTCAACCGGCCCCTCGTACTCCGAAATCGCCCCCGAAAGGGCTATACGGGCACCCTCCTTAAGCTGCGCCATGACCGTATCCAGAACATGACCACCAACGTTATCGAAATAGAGATCAATGCCTTCTGGAACCGCATCGCGAAGGCTCTGATCAAGATCCGGCTGTGTCTCGCGATCAATAACTAAATCGTATCCCACATCCTCCACCAGCCAATCGGCTTTGCTGCGCGTGCTGGTCAAGCCTACGACTCTGCATCCCTCAGCCTTAGCTAACTGACCGGCCACAGTACCAACTGCACCACCAGCAGCGCTGATCACCACGGTTTCACCGGCTCTGGGGTTACCGACTCTATAAAGACCCACCCAAGCCGTCATACCAGTCAGCCCAAGGGTCGACATATATTGGTGCAGCGGCACTCCGTCTGCTGGCGATAAGGTGTTACAGAGGTCTGAACCATCTAAAACACTGAACTGCTCCCAGGCGGTTCTAGCGCTCACAATGCACCCCACCGGATAATCAGAGTTGCGGGACTCAATCACCTCTCCGATCACGACACCCTGAACAGGATCGCCTATCTGCATTCCTGGCAGATAATTATCTCCGGCGCCCTCAGCCATCCAGTGACGAAAACCAGCATCCAAGGACAACCACATGTTTTTTGTACGAAAGAAACCTTCTTCGCAAGGGAGGCTAGGGCGCTGGACAAGCTGAAAGTCCGATTCAGTGACCTTCCCGACCGGATGTTTACTCAGCACTATTGCTTGATTCATATGCAGTTTTACCTCGTTTCAAAGTCGTTATTGTCAGCGGCATATTCTTTTGCGACGCGCCGATAATCCCGTCAGTTGCCTAAGGCAACCTCGATCATGCCCTCGACAACCCGCACCTCATAGGTAGGTAGTGCTTCTCGAGTCAGCTGCCCCATGGACGTGCCGTCGCGCAGATCAAAACGGACGCCATGTAGTGGGCAAGAAATGAAACAACCGCGGATGCGCCCACCCTCTAGCTCAGCCTCCTGATGCGTGCACCGATTTTCCACTGCGTAGAGCTCTCCCGCCGCGCGACAAATCAGCACCTTGCTACCATTAATG
>Ga0160423_10001119_pt1 | contig 22393 bp, 13 predicted proteins | sample CRUFie14St8metaG_FD_108191 | JGI IMG/M metagenome (GOLD analysis project Ga0160423, IMG submission 108191) | Marine microbial communities from the Costa Rica Dome - CRUD Field 142mm St8 metaG | ecosystem: Environmental > Aquatic > Marine > Oceanic > Photic zone | place: Costa Rica: the Eastern...
AGTAAAGGTGGCTATATCATTGCCGCCAGTATCTTGTATCTTCAGAGCGCCAGCGCCCTGTGTTCTAAGGAGAAAATCACCTGTCTTGTTTTCAAGAATGGTGTTAGTGGCATTGTGATAGATTTCAAAATCTGAGCCTGTTCCTACGACAATTTTGTCGTTATCGGCCATATCAATATCATTGCCATTCGACTGAAGATCGCCGCCGAGTTGTGGTGAAGTATCCTCAGATACATTGTCTAATGCATTTGGGTTAGCCGTTGCACTAGATGCAATGCCATCTAGCTTTGTACCATCAGTAGCAAGGTCACGACCGTCCACTGTGCCTGATACAGTGATGTTGCCTGTGACACCGATGCCACCGCTGGCAGTTTCGAGCTTCTTGGAGTTGTCGTAGTAAAGCTCAACCGCACCGTTTTGAATGGCGTGTATCAACTTTTCTGAATTGGCTGCATTGTTGAGCTTGAAGTGGTTTGTCCTTACAAAAAGGTCACCAGTGCCATTATCGTGTATTACAGAATTAGAACCGTTGTGATAAATCTCTAAATCGCCATCCGCACCAAATTTGGCTTTGACATTATCACTGAAGGACAAGTCACCCGATGTCTTGGTATCTGCCGCATCACTACGAAGGAATGAAGATCCTTGAACACCATCTAGTGTATCAGCATCACCAGCAGTTGCCGCTTTACCAGAAGTATTAGCGCCAATATTATCGCCAATTGAAATTGTCTTAGTGGAACCTTCTGCATCAGAACCGGTAATGACAATAGAGTTATTGCCTGCGGCTAGAGTTTCAACATAGTTACCAGTTGTATCTGTGCCAAGTGCGATCTGATTAGTTGTATTGAATTGACCAATTTTTATTTCTGAAACTAGTTTACGTTTCTGAGAACCATTATCAAGATATACTAACTCATCTTGTGAACCAACAATATCAGCGGTGCCATCCGTAAGTTCTGTCAGGTCAACATCAATGGTAGGTGTTGCACCCTCACCAGAATTGTTTTGCAGGTCAATCAAGGCACCTGCTGTTAGGCTTGCTACATAGTTACCAGTTGTATCTGTGCCTAGCGCAACAGAGTTATTCTGAATAGTAGCGTTGATTGTGATATCTTGTGAACCATCAAAGTTCGCAGAACCAGACAGATCACCACCAAGATTAATAGCACGGGCAGTTGCAAGTGCAGTTGCGTTATCTGAAGTACCTGTAATAGTAGCGTTGATTGTTCCAGAAACAGTAACATCACCAGCAACAGAGATATCATTACCCACATCAATATCGTCTGCAAATAACTTGCGCCAACGAACAGTGTTTGTGCCCAAGTCTTCCGCACTGTCTGAGTTAGGGATTAGATCGCCAGAGACAAGTTGTTGTGAGCCAAGTGACCATCTGTTCTCGGATTCATCATAGATGAATGATACATCTGCATCAGAACCACGATTGATTGAAATACCAGCATCTTCAGAAGCCGCTACTCCACTGCCCAAGTCAGAGTTGAGTGTTAGAATAGCATCACCAATATTAACTTCATTTGAGTTTACTGTCGTCTGTGTGCCAGAAACTGTCAAGTTACCAGAGACAACAAGGTTTTCTGCAATTGTGATATTATCTGTAAGTTTGCTGCCATCAACAGAGTTAGATGCGATGGTTGTACTAATCGATGCGGCGTTAGAACTGAAAGCAGTTGCAGAAGCAGTAACATCACCTGTAAGAGTAACAGTAGCTGCGGCACCCAAACGAGCATTAGCTAGAGCGATAGTATTTGCCACTTGCATTCTATCAGAGACAAGAGTACGAATAGCTGTATTAGTGCCTGATACACTTGTGAGAATATTGCTGATATCTGTATCGTTACTAGCAATACGGGGATTTGTGTTTGCAATGTAAGAGTTTAGATTAGCAGTAACACTTGTATGAAGTGATTGTGCGTTAGCGACTTGCATCCTATCAGAGACAAGTGTGCGAATAGCAGTGTTAGTGCCAGAAATGCTTGTTAAAACATTGTCAACACGACCAGCTTGCGTTGTAACCAATGAACGAATTGCCGTGTTGGTACCAGAAACACTTGTGAGGATATTACTGATACGAGGATTAGTGTTAGCGATATATGAGTTTAGATTGGCAGTGATATTAGTATGAAGTGACTGTGCATTTGCTACTTGCATTCTGTCGGATACAAGAGTATTAGTATTTGCCACTTGCATACGATCTTTGATGTCAGCATCTAGACCAAGTGTGCCAGCAGTTGTTGGAAGTGTAAGATCAATGTTACCAGAGTAATCAGAATGTGCGGCAGACTTAACCCTTGTTCTGTGAGCATTACTTACTTCACAGTAGAAATCTACATATGCAGGATTACCAGTAGCTGTGAAAATAGAAATCGCACCGTTTGCAATATTCACACCTGAAGAAGCGCCTTCGCTATCAATAGCAAGCGTGGCTTTCATAGATTGTCCAGTTGTTGACAGTTTTGAAACCGCATTAGCTACTTGCATTCTGTCATTTACAAGAGTTGTTGTATTTGCTACTTGCATTCTGTCAGACACAAGAGTACGAATAGCAGTGTTAGTGCCAGAAACACTTGTGAGAATATTAGTAATACGAGGATTAGTGTTAGCGATATATGAGTTTAAGTTTGCTGTGACATTTGTATGAAGTGCTTGAGTGTTTGCAACCTGCATTCTGTCGTTAATTGTAGCAGTATCAGAATCTACATACTCAAGACCGTTAGTATTTGCGTTTACTGCTAAAACTTGACCAGCAGTACCGACCTGACGCAGACCTGTGCCGCCATGTGAAATGCCAATCCTCTCTCCACTCTGAAACTCTGCAAGACCTGTAGCATTGTTCTGAGCATCAAATACTGTTCTGATTGGGGTTTTTACTGTCATTTTTCTCTATCCTAGAATGAAAATAGTGTATTATCGTTTTCTACTAAGGGGGTGCCATCACTTAAAGTAAACGCTCTGAAAATTCTTCTATCATTGTTCACTTTCATTTGAAAAGTGTTTGCGGCATTATTCAAGTCACCAGCAAGAAATAAACTAACCTTTTTTCCAACGACGGCGCCAGTGGCAGCATCAAGTGTCGCAAGTTCTGTTTGTGTAGAGTCATCGACTTGAACCTTTGAACCCGCAGGCAAAACAGCACCTGCCGCAGAAATCGACAATGTTCCTGTTCCGTCAGAAGATAGTGTTGCGCCACCAAGATTAATAGTTTGACCTGATAGAAATAGTTCGGCAAATCTTTTTGTTGCACTTCCAATATTTGATACATTGTTTGAAGAAGGCAAGATATCATTGGTTACTGTAATGTCATTGCCTACAGTAAGATTGTTTGTGATATTTTGATTTTGAGTATTTGCACCAATTTGAAATACAGAAGAGCCGTCGGTAGAATAAAGAACACCATCTCTTGTATTAAGAGCAAGTTCTCCTGCTTCAATCTGTGAAGTTGTAGGCACCCTGTCCTGAACAGAACTGCGCTTTATTTTTACTACCGCTGCCATATGTATGGCTCCTCTTTAATGTCTATGTAGACCGAGTGTATAGTTTTATTTAGTATGTGCCACCATCAATGATAGCATCTACTTGTGCAAGGCTGAAGCCAGTATCACCAGTATTAACAGTTGTTGTTGGTTCCACATCTAGACCAGTAAAGAACTTGAAAGTGCCACTGTCAGATGCATCTCTGAAGTAACCTGTAAACTGAACAGCGGAGTTACCAGAAACAACATACTTTGCATATACACCAGTATCTACCGTGTCTGCGGCGTTATTCGCAGAAAGTTTTAACTGTGAATCATCGACTTGTACAGTAGAAGATGAAATGTATGTCGTTGAGCCTTCAACAGTTAGATTACCATCAACAGTAATGTTACCACTAACAGCCGTGTTACCTGTAACAGTAAGATTGTTTGGAATAGTTACGTTATCTGCAAGTCCAACTGTAACTGCCGCTGTCTCTGAACCTGAGCCAGATACGCTAGTCTCGTTAGCAGTAGCCGCAATAGTGGCAACGTAATTACCAGTTGTCTTTGTGCCAAGAGCAACAGAGTTGTTACCGATTGTGTTAGCGACGATACCACCCGCCGCAATCTTAGCCGCAGTGATTGCCGCATCTGCAATTTTATCAGTGCTGACTTGTTTGTCGCCAATGTGTGCAGTATCAATTGAACCATCTGTGTAATGTTCAGAGTCAACCGCATTATCCGCAAGTTTTGCACCTGTGACGGCATCGTTAGCAAGTTCAGCGGTAACAACACCGCCATCTTTAATCGTTACTGCGCCAGATGATACTGCAAAGTTGTCAGACGAAAAACTGGCAACACCTTTGGTTGTCGTAGTAGCATCATCAGAGGTAATCGCAGTTACGCCAGTTGAGTTGCCTACAAATAGTTTTCTATCAAACAGGTTGACAGCTAATTCACCAGCCTCGAGGCTACTCGGAGCGGAGCCGCTAGTCGAACTGCGTTTAATTTTAATAACAGAAGCCATTATGGCACTCCTTCTTTATTTTTTTATTACCTAAGTTGTCCACCTTTACGGACTGGCTTTTTAGTATTTTCTCTATTTATAATTGTTTCGAGTGGCAAATGTTTTTTATAGAAATGAAGATCAGCTTCTAGTTTACGAATCTTAGCATCCTTATCATTAATCTCTTGCCGTGCATGAGGAGGAACAGGCAGTTTATTCTGTTCATCTATTCCTCTTTCTAAGATGTCCACTTTAGTTTGTAATACTAATATTTCTTGATTCAAATCAGCAATTCTATTATTTTGCTGTCTCATATAAGTTTCAAGAACTTCAATTTCTTTGTTCATTAATAAGTGCCACCATCCACATCACTAAAAGTTGGTGTTCCGTTTGCGGCTACTTGAAAGACTTCTCCAGAAGTACCAGAAATATAGTTCAATGCAGATGAACTTTTGCCAACTAGAACACCATTGTTTGTTACAGAGTTGAGTCCTGTGCCGCCGTATTGTGTGCCTAATACATTTGATAAAACTAGAGTAGAGATTGTAGCTGTATCAGAAACTTCTAGTGAAGTTGTACTTAGTGCTGGCGCACTTAAAGTGCCGCTACTAGGATTATACACAAATTGACTTGACTGGGATTCAATCTGTAAACGAACATCAGTTGAGCCGTCTGAGGTTGTAGTCGTAAAGGGAACTTTAAAGTTATTATTGGTATTTACTGCCGACACTGCGATATTGTTTGCAGAGATATTAGACAGATTCATAGTAAATGTAGAACCGTCTTGTCTAGTAAATGTTGCAATGTCACCAGAGACAGAAACACTAGCAACAGAAGTATTTGCAGCCTGAATAGTAGTTAGTGCTTGTTGAACGAAAGTATCACTAGCACTATCATAAACAAGAATAGAGTTATCGGGTTGACTTTGAGTGTTTACATCACTGAGCGTATCAAGTCTGCTTCCCGCTGATACCTGATTTTTCAGCGTGACATTTTCTGAAGCAGACTTAAATTTTGCTTGAAAGTTTCCTTGTCCCGGTGAGAAAGTTACTCTAGTCATCTCTTACTCCTTTTATATATTTATATGAGACAACTACCTTGTAACTTGAGGCGTGACCGTGACAATTCCTTGAACTAGGCGTGAGCGAGTATTTGCGGCATTTGTAATCTCTACATCATAAACATATCTACCATCAGCAATGTTTGATGTCTGGGTTCTGCTTAGTGACAGTGTTAGTTCGCCAGAAGTTCTAGGGCTACCAAACGACACTGTAAAATCTGTAGCCGTGTTTGATGTAAAATGCTTTCTAATCTGAGCGGCGCCTGTATAGCCAGTCAAGTTAGTTGCATTGCCATTTTCATCTTCAACAGTAAGAGTTGTAGAGAAGTCTGTTCCCTGTTCTACTGTGATATTTGCTTTTGCTGCCGCCATTATTTGCTCTCTAGTTCTTTTACTCTAGCTGATAATTCTTTCACCGCTTCAATAAGTAGACCTGTTAGCTGATCATAAGAAACTGTCAAGTAAGGATCATCATCTTTGAGTCCTCTGACTTCTTTGACCGCTTGTGGTAGAACTTCCATAACATCTTGTGCGATAACACCAGCACTTTTCTTTCCGCTACTCTTCCAGTTGAACTCAACACCATTTAGCTGTTCAACTTTATTCATTGCGTCATCAATGACGCTGACATTCTCTTTAAGATTGATATCTGATGAAGTGACAGATGATTCTGAAATAACATCGCCATCGACATGCAAGTCACCATCACTTGTGAGACGCATATCTAGAACACCATCTAGATAGAAGTCATGTGCTGTCGCTGTGATATCGTAGTAGTCATTTGTATCTTGACCGATTTTTGTAACATCGCCACGCAAGTCTGATTCGATTGAAATTGAATGAGCAATGCCTTCACCAGTTGCGGCGCCAGTTGTGTCAATACCTGAACCAGCGGTGATTGTTGCAACATAGTTGCCAGTTGTCTTCGTGCCGAGAGCAACAGCATTGTCATCAACGGCAGAAGCAGAACCTGTAAGATTACCAATGAAGGTGTTCGCTACTAGGTTTCTATCGTCAAGTGTCCATCTATGATTTGTCTCATCAAACAAGAATGAGTAGTTGACTTCATCTCCACGTTCAATGGTGATACCACCATCTTGAGAAGGTGTGCCAGTTGCATTGCTGTTTAGAACAATAATGTTATCAGCAATATTTACAGTTTCAGTATTGACAGTTGTTGTAGTTCCTGATACAGTTAAGTTACCAGTAACAACAACATTCTCACCAACATTTAACTGACCACCGATCGTCACATCATCTGGCAAACCAATTGTAACTGTACCGTCAGAACGAGATACCGTTGTCTCATTTGCTGTCGCTGAGATTGCAAGAACAGCGCCGGTTGTGGCATTTTTGAGTGAAACTGCGCCAGAAGATACACTGAAGTCATCACTATCGAATGATGCGATACCTTTGTTTGAAGTGCTTGCATCTTCACCAGCGATTGTTACTGTTGAACCAGTTGCGCTTGTATCGATACCTTCTCCACCAGAGAATGTAAATCCATGACTTGCCGCTGTCGCTGTTCCTGAATCAGAAGCGGCAGTTTTAACAACATTGTCGTCAAGAGAGACATGTCCACTTGAAAGTGAGAAGTCGTTTGAGTTAAATGATGCAAGACCACGACCTGTGCTAGATGTAGTTGTAGCAGTATCAATGAATGCTTTGTGTGTCGTTCCGCCTTGTGTAGTTACTGTAATGACATTATTTGATTGTGTGTAATCGATATTCGACACACCCTCAACATTTGTATTTGAAATACCAATCACTTGTCCTCTATCATTTACAGTAATGATTGGAACTTGCGTTGCACTGCCAGCGGTAGTCAAAGCCGCTGTTAGTGTATTAGCGATCATCGTAGTTGTGATTGTCTTTGCGGTAATAGCATTGTTTGCGTGTAGCTTACCGTTAGAACTTACAACGATTGTGCCATCATTAGTGATGTTACCATCAATGTCTGCGTTTGTATCTACAAAAAGACTACCACTTGCATAGATGTTTGTCCACTTGTTAGATGTTCCGCCCAAGTTCACTGTGCCTGTTGGCAAGATGCTTGAATCTACAAGTGCTGTAATCGTAAGTCTGTCGGCTGTGCTATCACCAATATTGTATCGCCCTCAAAATCAGCAGAAGTTGTTGAGATGAGGTTTGTAAAGCGACCGATAGGTGAACTGAATGTCTGACCAGATGCAAGTGAAGTTGTACCAGAGACTGTTAGATCACCACCAACTGTGAGATCATTGTCTGTAGCGACTGTATTTGCAAAGAGTGTGTTCGCAAAAATTTGATGATATCTGCTTGATGTCGTACCAAGATCATGTCTTTCACCAGTCTTTGGTGTGATATCTGATCCAAGAACACCCTTAACTTTGATAACATCGCCAGATGCATTACCAAGATTCACATCACCGTTGAATGAAGCTGTACCAGTTGTTGACTGATTGGCAAACTTACCCTTGACTGTAATTGTATCTGTCTGAGCATCACCAAGTGTCATGTTGCCATTGAATGTTGCGGCACCATTTGCTGTCAACGTAGTAATCGTTAGAGCATTAAGTGTAGAAGAGCCATCTACATTAAGTGTTCCGCTTGTGCTAATATTACCAGAAGTATGAGCAACAGTGAACGCACCATCTGTATCAATACCACCATCTAGAGATGCAAGACCGTTCGCTGTGAGTGTACTACTGATACCAACTGTATTAAAGACACCAGCACCACCATTTGTATTATCGGCGAATAGTGTTCCCCATTTACGAGTAGCAGAACCAAGATTACCAAGTGCATCTGACACAGGAATAAGAGATGATCCTACGCCTTGTGATCCAGCAGTGCCTGTTGTAATAATATCTGTTGTGACTGTACCATCAAAGAATGCGTTGCGAAACTCTCTGTTTGGAGATCCAATATCTACACTGTCATCAGCCACTGGAAGAATGTTGCCACTTGTTGTAAGTCCAACTGATTGTACGTTAGACGCAAACTTTGCTAAACCATCAGAATTGACATGCGCTACAACTACATTTGCAGAGTCTGCGATTCTAAACTCACTATCTCCACCTGCATCGACAAGCTTTAGCATAACTCCTGAGTCGCCAGCAGTTGAGTTGGCTGCCATGTGCAAGAATGCTTTGTCTGTTCCATTTGAGAACACAATAGCTGGTTGACCACCGAAAGCGGTAAACGATGAGTTTGAGCCAGATAAAATAAAGTTGGCAGCGTTTGTCGATAGATCGGTGATATCTCTTAGAGTTAAGTCTTTAAACGCTGGATTGTCAGTGCCACCTGAAAGTCTCAAAAACTGACCAGCAGTACCGCCGCTAAGAATGACACGGGAAACATCACCAAGATTCACACGGTCATTACCAGCAGTAGTGAATGTGACGTTACCAGTGAATGTTGCGTTAGCAGAGACGCTGAGACTTGTTCCAGAGATAGTTGTGTTAGACGCAACAGTTAGCGCACCGCCAGTGCCACTAGTTGTGTTACCACCCTTGAGAGTTGTTGTTCTCAAGTTAGTCGCACTAAATGTACCAGATACATGACCGTTACCTTTGGCCGCTCCGCCTCTGTTGGCAGAACCAGCTCTAGATACAGTTACCACATTGTTACTCATCGTGGTAGCGGCGAGATTTGTATTCAATCTCCAAGTATTAAAACTATCATTCAGATTTGTATTTGATACTGCAACAGTCATTTGTTACCTTCTTTGTCTATCATTTGTAAGAGAAGAGATTTTATTTCAGAAACATCTCGTTTAAGGTCTTCAATCTCTCTGTCTTTTTTTCTTTGTTGTTCTCTTCTCGCTTTATATTTAGATAGAGCATCCGTGTCAACATTTAAAACAGCAGAACTATTTTGATCTCTAACTAGGTCCTCATTATCTTTTATTTTTACATAACCTATTCTCATGATTATCTCTGAAGTGCAATTGCTCTCATATCTTTCACAAGGGGTACAATATTAGTGCCGCTACTTGTCATCACAATCTTGATTGCAAATGTTTTGTATGTAGCGTAAATAGAGCCATCCGAACTTCTGTAAGATACAACATTGTTGTTAGCACTATTTAGTTGCGCTTGATTATCAGCATTCGAACCAAGGAAGTTATCACCATTACTATTCGCAGAGAATCCGTATTCAAACTCTTTGAAGTCTGTAGTATCGACACTATCAGAGAGAGTATTAGATGCAGTGATTTGTGTCAGAAGCGTATAGTCTTTGTCACTAAAGTTCTGTGAATCTTCTGCATTGTGGATTCTCGAATACACTTTGATATCTGTTCCTGATGGCTTGTAAGCACTCAAGAAGATTTTGATATCTTCAGCATCTTGTCCATCAGCAAGTTCGACTGGCTTAGAAATGTATCTCATTACTGCATCACCAGTTTCGTTAGTTTCATTTGTGAACGAGTTGTTGATGATGTTTTCTACGACATAAGCGTTTGTTCTTGACAAGTCTACAACAGGCGATAGTCTGCTATCAGTAGATGAGAATGTGCCTTTGAGAACAAGAGACTTCTTAGAGCCAGAAACAGCCGCTAGTCCAGCCTCATTTGTCTTACCGAAGATTTTCTTTTCTGCATCACGGAAGTTATTCTCAACGTCGAGATCAATATCTGTAAATGCAGAAGAGATGGTGCCACCAGTGCTTGTAAGTCTAGCACTCCAGTTTGCGCTTGTGTTAGCGTAAGTCAACTGAGGAATCTTAGGAACAAGTGTATTCATAATCAAGTTGTTAGCCGCTAGAACTCTTGCAGATGCACCACTGACTGTGCCACGAATGAAGCCATTTGCAAATGATCCAGAAGAACCTTTGACATTCATTCTTAGATTTGTTGTATCTAAGAAATCGATGAAGCCTGATGTTGTGTTCGCAGTGAACGATACCACGTTACCTACGAATGTGCTTGCTCCGACATAAAGATTTTCTGCATCACCAGTTGTTGGGAATGTACCCTTGTTGTCAATCTTGATTGCAACTTGACCACCACCATATGTGCCGATAGAACGAATTGTTCCATTTGCGACATTTGTTTTGTTTCTGATGACGGTTCCAACTGATAGTGTTTGTGTGTTCGCTACAACAAGAATTGATTCACCAGTTACTTTTTCTTCAGCATTGAACGTGCCTGTGAGATTATCAATGTTAAGATAGTCAATCTCTTTGTTTTCAACGTATGCAATACCAGTGCTTGAAGTGAAGTTTGCACGATATAGATTGAACTTCAAGTCTTCATTCTGAATAGCAGTCCAAGATTTGTCGTTTGCAGATGAGAATAGAACACCAGAAGCAGGTTGCTTGTTAATGATACGACTGTCATCAACATCTGTACCACCCATTGCGCCAACCCATACTGCATACTCATCGTTATCACCTGCAGGCTTGATTGTAATACAGTAATCTCTGCCAGCTCTCAAGAAGACTGGTGAGTCGAATACAAATTGTGTCTCATCACTGCCGCCGCCTGTACCAGCCGAGTTAGCAGTGATAGCAGAAGGTTGAAGTGTCTTTGATGCAAAAGGCAGAACAATAGGTGTTGGGAATCCGTTCTCAACTTCACGAAGCTGAAGTGTGATTGGATATGTGCTTGACTTTTTACCAAAGAAGACACCAACTTTAGTTGCAAAGATACCCTCTCCATCTGGACCTGTGTCTACAGTGAACGTCTGAGACATAGGATCATTTCCTCGACCCGTCTGTTCTGGCGGAGGATTATCCTCTGGAGGCTGCACTGTAATAGAACTTGTAAGCGTTCTTGTATCCTGAACCTGATTTGTCTGAATCTGAGGTTGAACAAGATTTACAGAAGCGCCCCTCTGAGTAATATTGAGAGGAATGCTTGTGTAATCACCAAACGCCGAAGTTGTAATCAGTGATGATTGAGTGATCGTATTAGCAACGTCTTTAAATTCAAAACGCTTTGTACCAATTCTGAATTTTAGAGTATCAGTATTTGGCAGTCTGAAGTTAGCGTGAACTGTACCCGAACTATCTGTTGTGAGTGTCGATCCTTCAGCCGCAGTATTAGCAAACGAAGAGTTAGCTGGTGTTACAAAGTCAGATACAAGTTCATTATCAAAGTATGCAAATACTCTTGTGTTCGGCTTCATACCAACACCAGTTACCTGGATCAAGCGAGAACGCATGAAATCTCTTACAGCGACATTCTCTACAAAACCACCAATACTGAAGTTTTGTGAAGATGGGCTAACCGAAGTTTGAATACCATTGATAATTTGTTGTGTTTGTGTCGTAACCTGATTACCTGTCTGAGTTGAAGCACTCGAAACAGTTGTCCAGTTACCCCAATCAATGCCTGTGAAACCTGTTGCATTTGCAATCTGTTCAATAGCTTCATACATTCCATCAAAGTCTAGCTGAATATCAGGCAGAGTTGTAATGTCAGGCGTATTATCCATAGGCGGATTGAGGATCACTTCACCTTTCCAGTTGAAAGTGATCTCTTGTACAGGATTTCTTAACTTACTTGCAAAAGGTTGCTTTAACTCGTTTGTATGTGTATATGAAAGTGTAAGTAAGTTGCCAGTCTTTGTAACATTTGATGAAGTAAATGATACGTCTTTCTCAAGACCAACGTCTGTTCTACGGAAAGCAGGTCTTAGTTCATTCTTATTTCTATCGATAGCAGCCCTATAACCAACTTTTGTTGTGTCAGCATGATTGTGACCATCAAAGTTTTCTACAAAGAAGCCGTTCTTAAATCTCTCTAGACCAGTGCTATCAAAGAGTTGCTTGTTTCTTGCATTAGCCTCTAGAGCATTGAGTGAAGAATAGTACTCTAGATTCTGAACACGACTTTCAATAGCTCTTAGATCGGCCATTGTATATCTGCGATTGTTCTCAAGTGATAGTTTCACCTGATAATCTGTTCTGTCGCTTGCTCTTGCTGCCTGTGCAGACAAAGAAGGATACACAGGAACATCAAGAACAGCAATTGTCATCGTGCCTGCTTTTTCATCAGGCGTCTTTGGTGAGAGTGAAGGAACACCTTTGATGACTTCAATGCGACCAGCTTCAGTAACAACAACCCTGTCTTTTCTCGGCAGATAGAACTGAACATCTGCCTGAAAGTTTTCATCAGGTGTTGGGAAGTATGCACCATCACTGTCGATATCGAAAGTTGTGCTTGTAGCGGGATTTGTAGGTGCGGCAGCGGTCGTTCCTGTTGTTGAAACTGCTACTGTATTTGCTTTGAATGATCTGAAGTCTACTGCATCACGCAAGTCAAAAGTTCTACCAGTTGTAGGTGATACAAACTTAGGAATATCTTGTGTGACAATAGCAGTAGTGTTAGCTGTATTGCTATCATCTACAGGATATGAGTCTACTGACAAGAAGCCGATACCCTGAGAGCGATCTCTACCAAAGTGGTGGAACTTAACCATGAGTCCAGAGTTTGTCAAGTCAAGTGTACTTGAAGCTTTCTTGACAAGAGCCGAAGTATCATAGAACGCATCTTTCATACCAGTGTCAAGTTCAAAGTGTGATGTAACATCATTGTCTGTTGTGCCAACACCAGTGTTTGAACCTTTGTAAACTGCTACGAGTTTGAATGCATCTGATACACCAAGCGGCCAAGGACCATTCTTACTGGCTGAGTGTGAGCCAGTATTGATATGCACATATCTGTCTTTGTTTACAGTCTTTGCTGTCTGTACAGCCGATGTTCTAAGAACATTGAAGTATACAGAAGCCGAGAATGACGATAGATTCGCTTGCTGTAGATTGATTGTGTGTGTCGTAGAAGAAGACGAAATCGTTCCGTTACCTGATAGATCGAAGATGTAACCTGTTGGGAACAATGTTCTGTGCGGAAGAGATACACTTGAACGGGTAACTGCAATAGTATTTGCAACCTTTAGTGAAGTATTGTTTGTAACCGCAGTGATACGTTCGTTATAAGTGTTACTACCGTCAGTGATACGAATGAAATCGCCAACCTGATATGCTGTGGTAAATGCTGTCCCTGTACCAGTAATCGTATTGCCAGAAATAGCAGATACTTTACCTGTATGAGCATCAGTGGTTGCTTCAGCTTTCGCTACGACAATGACATTTCTCTCTTCAGTATTTGTGAGAGATCCAGTTTCGTTGAGTGTTTCTGTACCACCAGCATGTGCAGAGTTAGCTGATACTGTAGCAGAGCCACTAGTAAATGTAACAGTCTTTTCTGTGCGGAAGACAAACTGAGTGTCAACTGTGCCAGCAGAATCTGTAAGTTGCTTTGTACCCTTCTGAGTGAACGGGAAGACAAGAGTGTTAAGTCCTGGCTCTTTGAGTTTAGCAACAGCGGGTGTACCTTCTAGTACAATATCTGCCATCGACTTAGGACCAGAACTGTTGTTCTCATAGATACCACGAACCTGTGAGAACGACTTGCCTGCATTCATTTGAACATCGAACAGATAGATACGGAACTGACCGTTAAATGTGCCAGGAGTACCGCTGTGATATTGGAAACCACGAACTCTCGCAGTACCGATTTCAGCACCCTGGGCACCTTGTGCGCCAAGATTTTTGCCAGAGATACCTTTCTGTGCGCCATCTCTTAGAGAAACTTCACGAAGACCTTGGAAGTCCCAAGTGCCTACGACTTCCTTTGCGATGACGTAATTACCGAAGCCCTGTGACAGTACTCTTGCATCTTTTGTCTCAAAGTCAGTGGCTTTGTCAACATCTTTGTAAAGTGGGTTAATAAGTTCAACACGATTGCCATTAACATAGCCAGCGCCCTTTTCGATTTCAGCAACAAGTTTAAGATAGTTACCATCTGAGTAGCGACCAAGATTTGTGCCAGACTTCAGATGTTCACGGATACGAACATTGAAAGGATTAATAGCATAGTTGCCATTTGTTTCAAATGTTCTGTTAGCAATATAACGACCCAAGTCAGAGTATACTGTGTCAGTATTCTTCTTTGTAATAACACCATCAGTGATTTCAGCGAGTGTCACAAATGTTGTAGTATTTGCTGAATTGATAGGTCTAGATACAAGAGTAGGAACAATCTTTAGACGATCAGCACCAGGTGCGGCGAAGTTGGTAGCACCAGTTGCATTGTCAAGAAGTGAACTGTCTTGATTTGAGTCGATAGTTGATTCTTTTGATTCGAATCCAATTTGTGCGCTTGGAGTTGAATCATATTTGTTTACAATAGTACTCTGAGGTGCAATCTTAATGAATGAACCTTTGTGATAAAGAACACCATCACCAACTGTCGCTCTAAAGCCCTTGCCTGTAGCGCCAGATGTGATTGTATTTGCGGCAACTTTGAAAGAGTTGTCGCTTCTGTTGCGAACAATAAGTGTTTCATTGTCGCTAAATGCCCTGGTTGTGTTATTAGAACCAGCGTTTGTGTACTGAACAAAGATCGACAAGAAGTTAGGATCGGCAGCTTCAGAACCTTCTTTTGCGTCGATAAGTTGGGCAGTCATTCCAGATGTTTCACCAGTAACGACTGCATTCGCAATTTTACCACTAGTGAAGAAGTCGCCTAGAAGCATGACACGATTGTTTGCATCTTTGTCTCTAAGCTTTACAAAGTCAACAGTCTCGGTCTTGATTGGCGAGCCAGTGATGATTGTACCATCTCTTAGAAATTCGTCAGCAAGACGTTCAGTCTGATTCTGAAGAATAGACTGTAGTTGTGTTAGTTCTCTTGCCTGAACAGCAAAGCCGGGACGAAATAGAATACGATGAAAGTTTTTACTTTCAGTAAAATCGTCATAGTATGGACTTTGATTTAGATTTGTTTCAATCATTTAACTGCCTTTACCCTTTAGAAATCCAGAATGATTTTAATATCTTCAGTCTGGTCGATGTCTCTTGTAACTTTCTGTACGTTCTCTGTGTAGATAAACTCACCCGAGAATGTGTTTGCTTCTGGACCTTTAATCGAAGAAATTGTTGCGATTTTTGTAGCACTATCTCTTTTTAGAATTACATCATCATTCGTAAACGGAACTCTATTACCGTCGCTCTGTACATTATTTATATAGATATTAAAGAAGGATGTATCAGATTCTGTCTCATCTCTCTTTGTAAATACAACATTTCCGTTTGCACCAAACACTGCATTATTAGCTGATTGATTTGCTCTTAGCGTTGGATTTAGTTCTGTGATGAAGTTTAGTTCTCCAAGTTCACACAACAGACGCATTCTTTCATTTGTTAGTGTTTCTTCTGCGACGATTTCATTTACTGGATTGCTACCACTCATTTGCTGATATGATACCAATGCTCTTGTCGTGAGTCTGAGTGTGCTAGGACTATTTGAAGTGTTTGCTACATGCTCTGTTGACACAAAGTTATTGTTTGAGTCACATTTTAGAATAGGATCTTTTAGAATACTAATCGATCTGAAATCTGTGTTTGCAGGAATATATCCGTTACCGTTAGCAGACACTCCAAGTGAACCCTCTAGTTCTGTGTTTAGAAGAATCTTATCACCACCAAGTTCACGAACGGGATCTGAACCATGGCCGCCAAGAGGTGAAATGACAGCGTTTGCAGTTGCGCCAGTGCCATGAACACTGTTTGCAACAATAAGAACAGATGCTTCAGAATATTGTTGACCAACATTAATCACATTCACGTTAGCGATCTGACCAGATGCATTGACTTCAGAATATGCAAGTGCGCCTCGTCCATCACCTCTGACTAGAACACTAGGTGAAATGATCACCCTTGAGTCTGTGTTTGCTAGAGTTGTAAATGCTGAGTTTACAGTCAGAGTTTTAGTTGATCCTGCATAGTTTGTGATTCTTCTAAGCTGACCTGCTCCAGTTCCTGTGCTGATATAAACACTTGAGTTGTTGTAGAAGTTATCAACAGACGATGGAGGATTATCGCCAGCGGCTGACAGTCTGAGAGTTGTAGATGTTGTTGAAAGAACTACACCGTTAGCAAGTTGCTGATATCCACTGCCTTTATTATTTGTTTCAATGACTTCAATAGAACCATTAACAGCCGCATTTTGAACTGCAACTTGCCTATCACCCTCAACAGAACCATCAGTAGCTGATATATTTTTCACAGGCATATGAGATGCAGTTAGAAACTTATCTGCTTCACCCAATGAGATTGTATACATGTACTTCCACATATAACCATCAGATGTAGTAAATGGAAGAGTAGAAAAATCTGTCGGCTTGATTGTAGATGCCGCACCTTCATTATTATACAGACACTTGTATACGTTGTTTTCATCTGTCATAACATAGTAAGAGCGAGTATGAAGATTTGTATCAGAGTCACGATACATTGCATAAACTCTGCCAGTCTCCCAGTTATGTCTTGGAACAACATGACTTACATCACCAGTAGTAATCTTTTTAGCACCAATCGCTTGACGCCAAAGCTCTCTTTGCTTATACGCATCTGTTTCGATAGGAGTAGGAGCAGTAGGTTCAGTTGTATATTCATTTTGATTACCAAGAACTACATAAAGAACATTTGATTCTTTTGTTGATCTACCATCTTGACGAGACAAAGACTCAACAAAAGCCTTTGCATTCATGATGCTCATTTCTTTACTAGTAAATGCAGGCATTATGCAATATTCCCTGTATAATGATAAGCGTTAGCGCCAGTTATATCTGCTAGTGTCCAGTTAGCGACGAGATTGGCGCTTGTTGCACTATTTACTTTATTTAGTGTTGTTGCCTTGAATACGTTATCGGCAGTTTCAATAATGATTGTATCGCCGTTCGCAAATTCTGATGTAAACGTAGTTGAGGTACCAACAATGTTAAATGCGTTTGCGTAGTAAACATTTGCTCCTGTAACTGCACCGTATACCCAGGCAGAAGACATGTTTGCAAAAGTTGCGTTACTACTCTTATTTAGTCTTACTTCAAAGAACTTATCGTGTGCAGACTCGATAAGCATAGAACTATTATTAGCAAATTGAGTTGAAAGACTTGTGCTTGTTCCTATAATATTAAAAGAATTATTTGATAGAGCCACAGTTCCGCTTGCTTTTGGCTTTGTAATAGCTATTGTACCATTTGAAGATTCTCTTTTCTGCGTTACTTTTGTGACCCCAATATTCACATCGACATTCGAAGCAGATTTAAACTTGCCAAACAATGCCTGACCTGCGGGGTGAACAAGCCTAAGAGCAATATCTCTATATCTGTTAAGCGCAACAGCCGCTTCAACCTCGTAAGAGAACTCTTGATAGAATCTACTATCTTGAATAAATCCTCTCTTTGATGATACATGACTTCTTGAAGAGGCGTAGTAGCCTTCAGCATTCGCAACATCATTGAGAGTAAGACGAGCCGTGGCTTGAAGTGCATCAGGATGAGTTGTTTCTTTTAGACGAACTAGTTCGTTGTTCTTATATGAGAAACCGGAGTCAACCATTCTCAATGCAGTAATCGTACCATTAGCACCTACTGATGCAGTAATGTTTGCGTTTCTTCCAAGAATGCCTTCATCTTGTATGCTGACAATCTTTGCAACACCTGGGCTGCCATTTTCTTGCGTTGACTGTGATGCATCAGTAAAGAACAGAACATCTAGATGCTGATTATTTGCAAATGTGATGTTTCCTGGCGATCTCTGTAGTTCGTCTTGCCAGACACGAACCACGATCTCGTAAGTGCCGTTTGCAAATACTCTGTTAGATACCCTCTGTTTTACATCACCAGATGCATTTGTGTTTGCTTGTGATACTCTGTCATTTGTATCAATGAGAGTAATTGATGAGTTGCCTGTGCCAAAGTTTTGATCGTCATAGTGCAGAGTGAGATATTGTTCACCGATACCAAGTGCTGATACGCTTGTATCAATAACACTGATCGTAGGCGCAACACTGAAACCAGAACCACCAACACGACTTGAAATCTTTGCAATTGTGCCAATTGTTGCCGCCTCAAAGAGAAGAGAGTCACTAAGTTTCGTATGAATATTTTCAATCTTTGTGTTTGATGTCGTTGATACTACGTTACCAACAGTAGTATTTGCACCAACGATTCTCAAGCCTTCATTCTCTAAGAATGATCTCATTGGACCAACATCAAACTGAGAAGTTAGATTGGCAGTAGTATTTGAAGTAACTTGAACTGTCACCAAGTCTCTATCGTCAGCACCACCAGCGCCACGAGAATATCCGTTAGCCGCTGTATTTACGACTTTCTTTACAACACCAAAAGCACCAGATGTTCTTCCTACAAGTTCTTGACCAGCAGTTACGACTTGTCCAGCTACATTACCAAACTGTAAAACATGATAGCCGATTGTGTTTCCAGAAAACTGAGAAACAGAACCCATCGTATTTCCGCTGGCTGTTCCCTTTCTTACAAGTTCACCACCAGTGAAGTTTTTGAAACCGTCGATTGCAAGAATGACATTAGCACTATTATGCGCCCGTCTGATTGCAGTGATTTTTCCGTTTGCGCCAGATGTTACACCAAACAAACTATCATTCACTACAAGACCAGGATTGGAGGTGTTTGCAAGAACAATTACTGCATTTGAGTGTGATCTAAAATCTCTACCAGCGGTGACAGTTTCACCAGATTCTTGAAATCCAAAGTCGGGACTTGAGAGTAGTGTATTCGAGAATTTGTCCATTCTACCCACACCAGAAATAGTGGGAGCAAGTTGACCGAATACATTGTTACTTTCGACTAGATTGATATTCAAAGAAATCGAAAAAGTATCGTTTAGATCGCCTCTTTCGATTGTAAAGCTTGCAGGAGAAGAACCATCACCACCAATCAGATTGATAACAGTTGAGTCATTTACACTTGAAGAGTAGCCAGACCCGCCGTCAATCAGAGAGAATGAAATAGCACCTTGCAAGTCTTCTGTTGAAATGACAACGACTTTACCAAACTTACCAATGTCGTCTGATAGAATTTCAACAACATCACCTTGATTATATCTACCACCAGGTGACACGATTGTAAAGCCAGAAATACCAGCCTCAATGATAGGCGTATGAGGAGTACCACTAGTACCAGACAATGAGATAGGTTCTAAGTGAGCGAATGTTCCTTTAATATTTGATAGATAAATCTGATCAATAACTCTGTTACGAATAGTTCTCTTTACGACATTTTCAACAAGCGCAGTAGCACCAGAGTCTTGTCCTGTAACTGTTTTGCCAATGAAAGTTAGATTGTTTCTATCATGTGTAGTTGTGACATATCTATCAATTCTCCAGTCACCATCAGATACTTTTAAAATCTGGTCAGCAGGATAGTTTACCTCAACGTCTTCATTGTAGAGAATACGAAAAAGTAATTCATAAGATAGTTTTGTGCCTTTAGATTGATAGAAGTCTTTAATATTTTTAGCAAGAAGTCTTTTATCAGCAACGATTGTCTCAGGAATCTCTGCTAATAATGTTCTACGAAAATATTCAATATACTCATCAAGAGTGTCATCAATATCTTTATATTCAACTAGCTTTTTTAGTTCATGCTGTTGCTTATCAGTTTGCTCCAAATACTCATAGTATGCCTTGATAAAGGCAATAAAGTTTGGGCCCTCTTCTTGATAAAAAGAAGGAAACTGATTCTGAACTAGTGATGAAAGCTTTTCATTGATTGCCATGTTACGCTAATTCCGGTCTCGCTGTAATTGTTGCGTCAGCACCCTTCATAATAAGGATTTGCTCACGAACTGGTGTGATGTCGAGATTAACAGGTTCCGCAGAAACTTTCATTTCAATTCCATCAAAAGCTGTGGGCTTGAAGTTTTCGACCTCTAGAAGACCTGTATCGTAGTTGATTGTCCCTGCGTTTGCGATAACATTTACTTTAACTTTATTATCATTAAATCGAGCGATACTTACAGTGCCATTGCTATCGTCTGAGAAGAAGCACTGAAAGTTCTGGAATGTAAACTCGGTAGATTCCAAAGTACCCGGCCGAAGAGCGTTACTAAATCTTTGCTCTACTTTTTGTTGACGCTGAGTATCTGGTACAAATCTCTTTTGAATCTTCAAAGATGCTTCAGTGTTTAGAATAGATTCATTCACATTGTCTAGCGCACGAACAAAGCGAGAGTATCTTAGCTTATTGCCAAATCTCTCTAAGTTCTTTTCATCGAATGCATCAATAGCAGTCTTTACAGCCGCTACAGTTGAAGCCGCTGTAAGAGTTGTCTTCAACTGATCATATACACAGGTGATTGTAGGAATGATATGAATGAAGTCAGCATCAATCATAACAGGATCAATACCGAGAGGTGTTCTGTCTAGAATACTTTCACGAATTTCTGTCTTACGAACAGCGGTCACAAACTGTTCACCAAATGGCTTCACTGCAATAAACACTTTACCAAAAGTTGGTGGGCTAGCAAGTTCGCCGCCAAATGCTGTAACTGACTGTAGGTCTGTATTCTCGTTCAACAGGATTCTGTCATAGTCATTCTTGATAACCGCTCTGTTCTGCACCTCAAAGTTTCTTGGCGCTTGAAACTTGATAGATTCGACACTTTCAATTTCATGTCCGCCTCTTGCAACTTTGTTCACAGTCAGTGAAGTAGAAGTAAAGCTTGGCGTAATATTAAGTGTGTCAACAGTAAATGTGTTTGCACCGTTTGTATCAGAGCCATTACAGACACGATAGTCTACAATAATAATCTGACCATTCTTCAAAGGCTTGCCAAGTGCGCCAGTTGAGAAGTATAACTCAAACTGTTGATCAGCACATTCTTGAATGTAGTATACAGGACTTGTTGAAGTGACTGCGGTAATGTTTGTCGCTTCTGTAAAAGTTGTATTTGCTAAGTTTGTAGCAGACTCCTGTACTCTTACTGAAATACTTCTTGTATCAACATTTTTGTTTGGAAGAGCATATCTTTGTGGATTTGAATCTGATACTGTGAAGCGATATGTGAGAGGTTCACCTTCGGTGATGGATATTGCTTTACTGAACGTATTTGATGAATTCCTGACGATCTCCGCTTGTGGTGTGACAAATGTATATGCAATGTCATCAATAGTCGTGGTAAACTTACTATTCTTTGGAATCGTAAATTCTGACACTGTGTTTGCAATTCCAGTGAATGTGATTGTCACGTTAGCTGTAGCGCCTCTTGCTGAACGTGAGACATAGCCAAGTTCTTTTGATCTTGATACAACACTATCTCTTTGCTGTGCAGTGTCCAAGAACATTTCGTTTGCAATCATGTTCGTGTAGAATGCATTGTAGTGTGTATTGTATGCAAGAATATCCAACAGCACCGCCATGTTACTACCTTCAAAATCGTAGTCTTGAAACTGTGACTGTGCGCTTAGAAAATTTTTTAAATTTGTACGAATGTCTTCAAAATCGACTTCGGTTACTTGTAGATATGTATTGGCAGCCATTACCTAACTCTCTCTAGAATTACATTTAGAATAACAGGTGTGGGGTCATTACGAACAGAGAAAACAACAGTTACGGTGATAGCGTTTCTATCCGAATTGTCCTCAACATGCACTTCTAATAAATCGGCTCGTGGCTCATAGTTAGCTATGACTTCACGAACAGCATTTTCCATAGTTTGTTTTAGAGCGGGCGACCACAATTCAAAGAGATACGAGCGAATAGAGCATCCGATATCAGACTTGAATGGACGCTCAAAGTAATCAGTAAGAATTAGATTCTTGACCGATTCCTTCACTGCTTCTCTGTTCTTGTTTACTGACAGTTGCTTAGTGATTGGATTTGTGACAAAGAGGCTGTCAAAATCACTAAAAACTGTCTTCTCTATAGTGCCTGCCATTTTTATTTATGATCCGTTTTTGACTTCTTGAATTTCTGCACGGCGGTCTTTGCATAACTTAGCAATCTCTGCTAGTGCTTTTCTTGCTCTTGTACCAGCAGC
>Ga0160423_10001120_pt1 | contig 22390 bp, 12 predicted proteins | sample CRUFie14St8metaG_FD_108191 | JGI IMG/M metagenome (GOLD analysis project Ga0160423, IMG submission 108191) | Marine microbial communities from the Costa Rica Dome - CRUD Field 142mm St8 metaG | ecosystem: Environmental > Aquatic > Marine > Oceanic > Photic zone | place: Costa Rica: the Eastern...
GATCAAAAAAAAAAGGGGCGCGGGGGGGGGGCGCTGCCTCCCCCCGGGGGGGGAAAGGGGAGAAAAAAGGAAGGCCCGGGGGGGGGGGGGGGGGGGGGGGGAGTCCCCCGTGTTGCGGCCCGGTTCGCCTCGCTCCGCCCGTATGTCTCTTCCTTAGGCTGACCCATTTTTTATCTGCCCCGCAGGCCATGGATCTTAGCGAGTTTGCACTCGGGCGTCATCCAGCTGTGGGACTACAGAATGGGCACGCTTATCGACCGCTTCGAAGAGCACGACGGTCCGGTCAGGGGTGTCGACTTTCACAGCCAGCAGCCCCTCTTTGTGAGCGGTGGAGATGACTACAAGATCAAGGTTTGGAACCACAAGCTGAGGCGCTGCCTTTTTACCCTGGTGGGACACTTGGACTACATCAGAATGGTGCAGTTCCACAAGGAGAGCCCGTGGATCGTCTCGGCGTCGGATGACCAGACCATCCGAATCTGGAACTGGCAGTCAAGGACCTGTCTGTCCGTCCTCACGGGGCACAATCATTACGTCATGTGTGCTTCGTTCCACCCCAAGGAGGACTTGGTGGTCTCCGCTTCCCTGGACCAGACCGTCAGGGTTTGGGACATCTCTGGGCTGAAGAAGAAGTCCGTTTCCCCGAACGACGACGGGCTTAAGCTCCCCCAGGTCCACTCAGAACTCTTTGGCGGTGGGGATGCCATCGTCAAGTATGTTCTTGAGGGCCATGACAGGGGCGTCAACTGGGCAGCCTTCCACCCCTCCCTCCCTCTGATTGTCTCGGGCGCCGATGACAGGCAGGTTAAGCTGTGGAGGATGAACGACACCAAGGCCTGGGAGGTGGACACCCTCAGGGGTCACTCCAACAACGTGTCTTGCGTGATGTTCCACGCCAAGCAGGATGTGATCATATCCAACTCGGAGGACAAGTCTATCAGGGTGTGGGACATGTCAAAGAGGACTGGGGTGCAGACCTTCAGGAGGGAGAATGACAGGTTTTGGATCCTTGCCATCCACCCGGAGGTCAACCTCCTGGCGGCCGGGCATGACAGTGGCATGGTGGTGTTTAAGCTGGAGCGGGAGAGGCCTGCCTTTGCCACCCATGCAGGCTCCTTGTACTTTGTCAAGGACAGGTTCCTCCGACTCTACGACTATGCCTCGCAGAGGGAAACGCCACTGGTCTCACTTCGAAGAAGCGGAAGCCAGGGTTTGGCCACCCCCAGGTCCCTGGCATACAACCCCGCAGAGAATGCTGTCCTTCTGTCATACGACACAGACGGTGGGATGTATGAACTCTACCTACTGCCGAGGGACCCGAGCAGAGGGGAAGTGAATTCGGATGCAGGGAGAGGCCAAGGTTCCTCAGCTTGTTTTGTCGCGAGGAACAGGTTTGCTGTCCTGGACAAGAACAGCAACACCATCTCAGTGAAGAACCTGCAGAATGAGACCACCAAGAGGTGTCCCTCGCCCACCCCAATGACTGACTCCATTTTCTTTGGAGGAACTGGGCTCGTTTTGTGCAAGTCAGAGGACAAAATGGTGATGTTTGACGTGCAGCAGAGGACTGTGGTCGGGGAGTTGAGCACGCCCCCTGTCAAGTACGTTGTTTGGAACACTGAGATGACCATGGTGGCCTTCCTCTGCAAGCATGCTGTGATTGTAAGCAATAAGAAGCTCACGCAGTCCCACACCATACATGAGAGCATCAGGGTCAAAAGTGGAGCCTGGGACGACTCTGGTGTCTTCCTCTACACAACGCTCAACCACATCAAATACTGCCTCCCGAATGGCGACAATGGCATTGTGAAGACGCTCAACAACCCTGTGTACTTGACCAAGGTTTTTGCAAACACTATCTACTGCCTCGACAGGGATGGAAAGACTAGGCAGATTCAGATTGACTCGACAGAGTACATCTTCAAGCTTGCACTGCTGCAGAAAAAGTACGACCAGGTCATCGAGATGATCAGAAGCTCCCAGCTTTGTGGACAGGCCATCATCACTTACTTGCAGAAGAAGGGCTTTCCAGAGATTGCTCTTCACTTTGTTGAGAACGAGCAGCTCAAATTTAAGCTCGCTATTGAGTGTGGAAACCTTGAGGTTGCTCTTCAGTCCGCTCAGGAGCTTGATGACAAGGAGACATGGCACCACCTCGGAGTGGAGGCCTTGAGGCAGGGAAACTTTGAGATAGTCGAGTTTGCGTATCAGAAGTGCAAGAACTTTGAGCGGCTGTCTTTCTTGTACCTCATTACTGGCCACATCGACAAATTGAAGAAAATGGTGAAGATTGCTGAGATGAGAAAGGACATCATGGGGCAGTTCCACAACTCTCTGTACCTGGGAGATGTCGAGGAAAGGGTAAAGATCCTGCAGGAGGTGGGCCAGCTCCCTCTTGCATATATCACTGCAAAGACCCATGGGCTTGAAGAGGCAGCGGAGGAAATTGCTGTGATTCTTACTGAGCAGGATATTCCAATCCCAAGTACGAATGGAAAGGGAACTCTCATGCTTCCACCCACCCCAATTTTGAGGGAAGAGAACTGGCCACTGCTGCAGGTCACAAAGACTATGTTCGATGGCTTCAGTGCTGACAACCTCACATCAAACGGGACTGATGACAATATGATGGAAATGCACGGGGATGACGGTGAAGGTGGAGCTTGGGGTGATGACCTTGACCTAGACATTCCGCAGGCAGATGGTGATTTTGATGTCGTCAATGATGAGGACGAGCTAGACCTCGGTGATGGTGAGGGCGGCTGGGAGATGGAAGATCTTGACCTTCCAGATGATGTCGCAGGTAGTGCAGCCATTATGGAAGATGAAACGAGCGCCTACTCTCACCTCTTCAGAATCCCAACAAGTGGTGTACCTGCTGCCCAGAAGTGGGCTCAGAGGTGTAACCTTGTGGCAGAACATGCCTCAGCAGGGTCTTTTGACACTGCCCTTAGAATGCTGAACAGGCAGCTTGGAATCATTGACTTTGAGCCGCTGAAGCAGTACCTGGTAGACCTAGCGACAGCCTCTCACGCCAGCTTCCCAACCTATGGTGGCTTTGCAAGGCTCTCTGTGCCAATTGAGACAGACTGGCAGGCAGACAAAACAGGGAGCACGGGAGGCTCTTCTCCTCTTGGGATTTACAAAATTGGAAGCCTGGAAGATGAGCTCAAGGTTGCTTACAAGCTAGTCACAGGAGGAAAGTTCGCAGATGCCCTGCAAGCTTTCTGTAAGATCTTGCACATGTCCCCCTTCCTCACAGTTGAGACTCACCAACAGGAGGACGATGTCAAGGAACTTGTTTCGAACGCAAGCGAGTACATGAATGCACTTCTTGTCGAGATGGAGCGAAGATCGACCACGGGGAATCCAAAGAGGCAAGCAGAGCTTGCAGCCTACTTCACCCATTTCAACCTCCAACCTATCCACTTGACCTTGACGCTTAGGCAGGCCATGTCTACGATGTTCAAGCTCAAAAACTTCAACACTGCTGCGTCACTGTGCCACAGGCTGTTGGAGCTCAACCCCCCACTCAAGATCGCTCAGCAGGCAAGGCAGGTACTGGCAGCATGTGAGAAGAACCCAACTGATGCTGTGGAGCTCGACTACGACCCAAGAAACCCATTCGTGGTCTGTGCAGGGACTCAGGCACCAATCTACCGTGGAAACGAAAGCATCAGTTGCCCAATGTGTGGTTCTAAGTACTTGCCCAAGTTCAAGGACTCAAAGTGCGTCGTTTGCAAGGTTGCAAAGGTAGGAGCAGTGGCGAGTGGCTTGTCCATCAAGTACACCAAAAAGAAAGGGAGGATGTAGATATTAAGACAGTTTGTAACGATGAATTAAGGCAATTCAGAAGAGCTTATTTTGTCCTCGCAAAAATGTTTCCTTTCTCCCTCGTCTCTCAGGTGGGCCTCATCCTGAAGGAGTCCAGTGCTTCTCTGATTTCAGCTGGGAAAGTGTCCAACTCCCCTGGTAGCCAGTTGCACACGTCTGGCAGCGCCATGCTGAGTGGCAGGTCTATCGTCCTCTCCACCAGGTCGTCGAAGAATGGGTGGCACATGGCCTCCGCTGCTGTGATCCGCTCCTTTGGCGAGTACTGGAGCATTTTCTCCAGCAGATCAATAGCCTCGGGGGTGGTCCTGTTCTTAAAGTACTTTGAGAGTGACGACCCTTTAACCTGCGGCAGCTTCATCTCCTTGTAGTTCGGGTTCATCTTCATAACCTGCTTTTTACTTGGTGTCCCAAGAATCTTGATGATCTCCACCAACTGGTCCACCCCTGTCTCACCTGCAAAGAGCGGGTGGCCAATGATCATCTCTGCCATCACGCAGCCAACAGACCAAACATCAATTGCTGTGGTGTACACCGTCGCCCCAAACACAAGCTCTGGTGCCCTGTAGTACCTCGAGCAGATGTAGGCAATATTCTCTTCTCCCGCCACAAGCTGCTTCGCGGACCCAAAGTCGCAGAGCTTGCACTCCCCGTTAACTGCGTTTACGAGCACATTCTGGGGCTTGATATCCCTGTGGCAGATGTTCCTGGCGTGTATGTAAGCCAGCGCCCTGAGGAGCTGGAAAATGTACAGCTTCACGACCGACACTGGCACCTCGGTCTGCTTATCTATGTACCCATGGCTGGCCTGGAAGAGCGAGTCGGGAACATACTCCAAGATCATGTTTAGGTACACGTCCTTGTTGCTTGACGTGCTGAAGTAGTAGTTCACAAGCTCCACAATGTTTGGGTGCTTGATGCGCCTCATGATCTGCAGCTCCCTGTTCTTGAAGCGTCTGTCTTGGAAAACCTTCTTGATTGCGACCGTCTCCTTTGTCTCAAGGTTCCTCGCCTTGTACACCACCCCAAAGCTACCCTTGCCGATCACCTTATCAGCCGCAAAAGTGTTCACCTGGCTCAAGATGTTGGGGTTGCCCTGAAACTTGGTTCCACCCGCCTGCATGACTTCCGTCCTCAGCTCTGCAGGGTTGACTGAGGCTGGTTCCCCACGCCGCCCACTTGAGCTTGATCTCGACCTATTTGTGGCGTCCCTCTCCTGGGAACGATCAAGGTGCCTCTGGATCATGTCGTGGGTCGTAGCGTTCGACTTGGGATTCCCAATGACGATGTACTGCACGTTGTCCTTCACCTTGGCACCGAGAAACTTGCTCTCAGACACGCAGTGCTCTTGGGAATAAGTAGTCCTCTTGTGGATACTCAAGCCCTGGAGCCCAGCGGATACGCTACTGGTAGAGGTTCCTTCCTCCCTCATAGTGTGGAGCTGCTCTCTACCCTTGCTTTGGTGCCTGTTTATTTCCTCCTCGCTCGGGATGTCAATCCTCGTGTTCTGCCTCAAGCGCTTCATGTTGTCCCTAGGGTCGTTCTTCGCCTTTTTCTGCGTTCCCTTCCCCAAAAACATGCTATGGGGCAAACCTTCCCCCCCCAACCCCGTCGTCCTCTCTCTCTCTCTCTCTCTCTCTCTGTACCCTGATCGCACTTGAACGCGTTCAGAGGCCCCTACCTCTGGCGAGCTTCACAGTTGCAACCGTCGAGAGCGAAAAGAAAAGAAAAGAATGACGCAAGAAAAAGCCTCCCCCCGTTCTCGTTCCCGGTCCCTTCGTCCACTGAATGTGCCCACAACGTTCACGACCGATTCACCTCGTTCGTCTTCTGTGCAAAATTCGTCAAGCCCTGCACCATACTCCAAGCGCTTCCTGAGTACCCTCCTGCGAAAGCCAATGCCACGGCCTCCCCTCCCCAAACCAAACGCAAAGAATGGATTGACTTCTCGCTCTTTTGGTCAAAGCTCGCGCGTCCCGCGCTAATGGAGTGAAGTTGATTCAAGTTGAAACAATGGCCGAGCCCCTCGACCCCCCGGTTCCCCACTTCGCTTCCCTCTCCTTCCTTGCGGCAAGGGTCAAAACGAGGGTTTGTCCTCCACTTTTTGCCTTCTCCTTTTTTTGAAGCAAATCGGCAAGAAATCGGACGCGGTGGCGGTGGCATCCAAAGCCAGAGTGGGGAAGCTTGGAGGAAGAGGGCAAAACGTTCCCAAAGGGGACCCAAGGGGAGAGTGGCGATGAAGAGAATGGTGATGGGGGCGCGGCGAGCAAGGTGGGAGCTTGTCTTGGCCCTCGCAGTAAGCTGCGCTTTTGTCGTGCAGGCTTACCTTCCAACGGACGACATCGAGATGCCTGAACTGGACCCTGAGACGTACGAGGGTCCCGTCCTGCAGGCCCTCGGGAAGGAAGAGGACGACGATTTTTCCGCCATCTACACCGGAGTCCTCGACAAGCTCGAGGAAGATGACATCTTGGTGATCGACTTTTACCAGACGTGGTGCCCGGCTTGCCGAGCTTGGATGCCGCACTATGAGAGGGCGGCCAAGTACTACTTGGCCTCCACCGAGGACAAGCCCAGGGTCCACTTCGCCAAGGCCTCGTGCGGGGACGAGAACAAGATGCTATGCTGGGCGTACGGCATCAAGGGGTTCCCGAACTTCGTGGCGGGCACAGTGAACCAGCACAAGCACAAACTGAACACGTTTGATGCGGAGACCTTCCCACAGGCTGTTCCTGAGGACCGCGTGGCAAAGGCAAAGACGAAGCTGCGGTCCTTCATGGGTTCGGACCTCGAGGACCTGAACGCCCGCTGTTTCCTTGACAAGTTCCAGAGGAGGGTACTGCAGGAGAAGTACCTTAACAGGATCGGCCTTGGCCACCTTGGGCTGGTTGTGAAAGGACCCCAGGAGGACGTCTCTGACCTGGGGATTCCTGAGAAGTGCACGAATCCGGAGCGCCAGAAGAAGATTGCGGAGCTCAGGATCCAGGCAAAGAAGGAGGCCGCCATCGAGAAGAGGTGGAACAAGCAGGACAAGGATGCCCTGTGGTACAAGATAGTCAAGCCGATCCAACTGAAGCTGAACGGACTCTTGGATCAGTCTGGTTACGAGTACAGAATCATGTGGGTGGAGGACCGGTACAACGCCTTTGAAGCAGACTTGGAAGAGTTGGCGAAAAGGAAGAGGCGGGAGGAGGGCAGAACTGAGCTCTGAGACTCCGCCAGGTTGAATGTGATCTTTTCTTTCTTTCATTCTTTCACCCCACCCCGAGGTTGATTTTTTCCCAGCACATCGCAGACCGGCACATGTGACACACGCATGCGCATGCGGCCTGGAGGGAGGACAAATATCAACCCGCTGCGGATGACAGCGTCCATCTTGCGAGGTGCAGAGAGAGAAGGTCGCTTGAGAGCCCTCACTGAAGTGAAAGGATGGCCCCTTCGGCACAAACCTCGTTGAGGTCCGGAGCGCTCGTGGTCCTATTTTTAGTCGCCCACGCGTGTGCTTGTGCAACGCCGAGCCGTGCCAACGAAATAAGCAAGAGTGATTTGTGGACGAGGGTGGAGACACACTTCCCGCCACGCGACCAAGACGACAGCTTGGTGGCAGCAACTTCTGGAGGCGAGGACGTGGAGGAATTCCAAGAGGAGCTCGCGCTGCCCAGTGGCTTGCGAGGTCAGATGGAAGACTCGCTTCGCGAGCTAAGGGACAAAGAAGCTCCCGAGGGTATGTACGGGCTCTCCCTGTCTGACGTGGAGATAGCCACCGCCTTATCATTTAAACATCTCGTGTCGCCCTCTACTTTTGAGGCCGGCAAGGAGGCGAGGGACGCCCTCATGCGGTGGCAGGCCTGGATTGCGAAGTCTCACCCCTCCAGCCGGTGTAGAGAAGGCGCCTGGGGGGTCCTCAGCTTCGTCGACGAGGTGTGGCCAGAAGCCCTCGAGGACTCCGACCTCAAGCCGAGCTTCTACTTGAAGCTCGCTAAGAATCTGACCAAGCTGAAACAGTGCGGGGACGAAGTCAAGGTGAAAAAAGGATCCTTCTCTTTCGAATTTTGCAAGGAATACACGTGCGGCCTTTGGGAGACCTTTCACGCCATGTCCGTGAGCGCCAGCGCGGACATGCCAGGGTCGTCCATGATGGCTGCGTTGAGGGGCTTCATCGACAAATTTTTCTCCTGCTCTGTGTGCAGGAGCCACTTCCTCGAAGTGTTGGCTGATGAGAGGACCAGGGCAGTGAGGTCGACCAAAGACTTTGCGTTGTGGCTGTGGGAGGCGCACAACGTGGTGAACATGCGCCTCGGGGAGGAGGAGGAGGAGCGGGGGACGGGCGTCCCAGGGAGGCCTAAGCACGCCTTCCCACACCCGAAAAAATGCGACCGTTGCTACCTCAGCGAGGTTCCGCTGAAGGTCAGCAAGGGGGGCGTGCACAGCTTCCTTAAGAGTCGTTACGGGCTCGGGGGGGCCGAAAGCACGGCGGGCGGTGTGACGAAGAGCGAGCTGTAATGTAACTTAGTGTGCCACTGCAACATCAGTAGATGATGATGCATCGGGTGGCTACTTTGACTGCTGACTACTTTTCCATTTGGATATTTTCCAAATCGAGGTTTTCGAGAGGATCAAAGGAGCAGGATTTTTAGGGGGGACACGGGGCCGTCACGATCGGCAAAGAAAGTACTACGTATTGGCTACTCATGGCGGTGTTAGCTGGCTCGCGGCCGAGGATCGCGGGGTTCTTCCTCACGGTCCTGATCCTGAGCTGCCAAGCGCACCAGGGTCAGGCCATCTGGACTGACGCTAAGAACGCATTTGGCGGGCTCGCGCAGCACTTTGGCTTTGGAGGAGGTTCGGTGGGGGCCAGGGAGAAGGGGGAAGAGGAAGTCGCGAGGGCTACGAAGAACGAGTGGTCGGACACCGAAACGTTTGACATCACCAAGGAGGAAGACCTTGTTAAAGTCCTCGAGAAGGCGAAGGAGGGTCGCCATGACCTCGTCGTTATGGAGGTTTACGCGAGCTGGTGCGGAGCTTGTAAAAAGTTCAGACCGGTGTGGGAGGAGGTTGCCAATTACTTCAACACTGGCTTCGAGATACTTGGCGACCAGAGAGACCCTAATCTTCCGCGAGTCCTGATTGCGAGGGCTAACTGCGGGGGTCAAGACAGCTTGAAAAAGTTTTGCAACAAATTCAACGTGGAGCAGTGGCCCATGATCCTTTACGGCAGCCCAGAGCGCTTCAGGAACCACCTGTCCGTGTCCAAGCCGGAAGACCTGGACAGCTTCGACAAGGTGAATGATCTCGTGCTCGAGATGCCGTTCGAGCTCAAGTTTAAGGGGGTAATGACTTGCATAACCTTTTTGGAGCAGTATGCCCTGAAGCAGGCAGGCCTCAGGGAGGGCTTGAAGCTGGGTTTCGTTTCTTACACTGAGGAGAAAAGGAACGAGGAGCTCGCCAAATTCAAGTCCAACCGGAAGGTCCGCGGCGGCTCGGCCACGGTTGTCCACGACATGGAGATATCCACGGGCTTGGCACTCAAGTACTTGAACAATGCCCTCAACCTCAAAAAGGAGGGCGCAAGGGATGCTTTCATCCATTGGCAGGGCTGGATCGCACACTTCCACCCATCGGAGAAGTGCATGCAAGGCGCCATAGACATTCTGGCAGACCTGGACACGATCTGGCCGGAGGGTGCTGACCCTGATAAGGTGGAGGACAACCTCATGGAGGTCAAGCAATGCGGTGACGAGGTGGAACTTGACGAGACCCAGTTCTGGTCTTGCACCGAGTACACCTGCGGCCTGTGGATGACCTTCCATGCGATGTCGGTCCAGGACGATGCCTACATCTCGCCCACCGGGGAGGACTCCTTCACAGGCGCGGACATGATGTCCACGCTCCACGGCTTCATCGATAAATTCTTCATGTGCGAGGTTTGCAGGAGGCACTTCTTGCAGGTCCTCGCTCAAGAATCGGTGGGACCCACCTTGCAGAGGACCCACGAGGTCCAGTCGCAGAAGGATTTCGCACTTTGGCTGTGGGAGGCCCATAACGTGGTCAACATCAGGCTTGCTGGGGAGGAAGCGGAGAACGGAAACGGCGACCCTGAGAGACCAAAGTACGTCTTCCCTAATGACGAGGACTGCAGCGTTTGCAAGGTCGACAGCAGGGGGCATTACTCGGTGGATCACGTGCACAAGTACCTGGAAATTGTGTATCAGAACCCGGTTAGGAAGCACCCCGATCTTCCCGGGTATGAGAAGAGGGAGACGCTGCAGGAGAAGGAACAGAAGGAGATGGAGATCCAGAGGGAGCAGAGGCAGAGGGAGTGGGAAGAGAAAAGGAAGAAGGAGGAGGAAGAGGAGGCTGGGGAAGGGGCGGCGAGGAGAGCGAGAGAGAGGAGAGAGAGGAGGAACCGTAGGAAGAACCAGGAACATCAGTCAGGGTTGTTCAGGGTGCTCTTCGCGGTTGTCATCATCATCGTGGGCTGTGGTGCGCTTCTTATTTATTACCAAAAGTACATGCTGCAGCAGAAGAGCTACAAGGCTTACAAGGGCTACTACGACTAAACTAAGTTGCTAGACGAGATATTATTCACAGACCCGTTTTCCGTCCCAATTTTAAGAAATTTCGGCCGGCCAGAAAAGCGCGCCAAAAACTTAGCGATCGACCCCGGAATAGGAAAGAGGAGGGGGCAGCGGCAAGCCGCGGGGGCAGAGATCGACGTGGTGGCGCGAGGCCGTCGACTCGGCGAAAAGCTCAAGAGCAAAAGCGATCCGACAGGAAGGCACGCAGGAGTAGCCCTCCTTCGCTCACGCTCGATCCCCTAGCCTGAGAGTGAGACCGGGGGCAGTGGCGGTGCAGGTGGACCTCGAGAGACAAAGCGGGGGAGTAAGAGCACGATGTTCGTGAAGCAGGTCATCATAGAGGGATTTCTGACCTACAAGGACCAGACCGCCTTGGAGCACTTCGACCCGAAGGTCAACACCGTGGTGGGTCCCAACGGAAGCGGGAAGAGCAACTTCTTCAAGGCGATCCGGTTCGTTCTCGGGGACCTTCTCTCGACCTCCCGCTCCGAGGAGAGGAGGGCACTGCTGCACGAGGGCGTAGGCCACGGCTCGAGCAGCGCTTATGTGGAGCTCGTTCTGGACAACTCCGAGGGCAGGATCCCGGTGGAAAGCTCGGAAGTTAGGCTGAGGAGAACCATCACGCTGAAGAAGGATGAGTACAGCCTTGAGAGGAAGCACGTAACAAAGACAGAGGTCGTAAATCTGCTGGAAAGCGCAGGATTCTCGCGTGCCAACCCGTACTACATCGTGCAGCAGGGTAAGATACGCGACCTCGCCGTGATGACGGACAAAAACAGGCTTGAACTGCTGAAGGAGGTGGGGGGGACGAAGATCTACGAGGAGAGGAGGAAGGAGTCCCTCGACCTCATCGAGGATGCCAAGGCGAAGAAGAAGGAGATCCAGGACATGCTCACATTCTTTGAAGACAAGGTCTCCGAGCTGGAGGGCGACAAAGAGGAGCTGGTCAGTTACCTGCAGCTTGACAAGCAGAGGAGGGTTGTGGAGTTCTGCATCTTCGACAGGGACCTGCAGACAACCAACGCCTCGCTGCAGTCGATCGAAGCGCAAAGGGAGGACATGGTGTCCAAGAGCAACACTGCCCACGAGGAGGGAAGCCGGGCAAAAGTTGACCGCAAGAAAGCCGAGAAGGAGATCGGGAGGGTAAATGTCAGGCTAGACGAGCTTAAGGCAGAGCAAGAGCAGCTGGTGGCGCAGAAATTAAGCGAAACCGAGAAGAAGACCGCTATCGGGCTGGAACTGGAGGAGCTGAGGATGACCGGCCAGGACTCTGCGGCATCTCATGAGGCTCTTACTGTCCAAATTGCCGAGGTGGAAAAAGATATCGAGGCAACAAAAACGGATTTGAATGCCGCTGAAGGAAGGATCAAGGCTTTCACCGAGCAGGAGAGGGAAATGGAGACTGATATCATGCAGACAGAGCACAGACTGCAGCAACTATACCAGAGGGAAGGAGCGAAGGAAAAGTTCTCCTCGAAGAGAGAAAGGGATGACTGGATCCACAAGGAGATCAAGGAGATCGATTCTATTCTGTCGAAGAAGGAAGGTAGCTTGGAGACTCTTGAAATCCAGCACACCCGGGCCTCCAAGGCGAATGCTGAGCAGGAAGAGGAAGTCGCCAAGTACAAGGAAGAGATGAAGGTGAAAGAGGATGAGCAGAGTGGGATTCTTTCTGCCCTCAAGGAGTTACGGAGGACAAAGGGAGATTTGCAAGAGCAGAGAAAGTTGCTCTGGAAGAAGGAAAGCAAACTTGAGAAAGAGATATCTGCTACGAAGGCGGCAATGCAAAAGAAAGAGAGGCAGGTCGACTCCAGTGTGGCAAGGGACATCCAAAATGGTCTCAATTCTCTGCAGAGGATTGTTCAGCAGCACAACATTAAGGGTGTCCATGGACCAATCATCGAGCTGTTTGAGTGCAAGGACACCTACAACACAGCAGTAGAGGCTACAGCAGGTAATGTCCTGTTCCATGTAGTTGTGGATTCAGACGATGTGGCAACGCAGATCATCAGCCACTTGAATCGTGGGAATGGCGGCCGGCTGAGCTTCATCCCACTCAACAGAATCCATGCTCCGAGAGTGAACTACCCGAATCAGTACGGCAAGGATGTCATCCCACTCTTGAAGGTGGTGAAGCACAAGCCCATCTACCAGAAGGCCATGGCGCATGTGTTTGGCAGAACTCTTCTTTGCCGCACAATTGACCTGGCCAGTGAAGTGGCCCTGTCAGCAAATCTGAACTGCGTGACTTTGGATGGTGACCAAGCCAGCCACAAGGGATCACTGACCGGTGGCTATTATGAAGAGAGACACAGCAAACTTGAGAACATGAAGCAGCTTAAGGAGATTCGCTCAACGTATGACAGTCTTGTGGAGGAAGCAGGAAAGCTTAAGGAGGACATCACCGGTGTGGACCAAATGGTCTCCCACTCTCTGGGTGAGATCCAGAAGCAGGAAGCCAAGTACAACAGATCAAAGAGTGAGATCCAGTCCATGTCGCACAACATGAAGACACTGGTGCTGCAAATAGACGGCAGTAAGGCACAGGCAGTCGAAAGGGAGTCTTCCATGGCAGACCTCAAGACAAGTGTGATGCAGCTCAAGGATAAGCACGCCGTTCTCAGCAGCGAGCTGGGAACAGAGCTTGTATCTCAACTCACCGAGGGGGAGCAGGATGAAATCAAGAACCTGAACGCTCAAACAAAGGCTAGCCAGGCTGAGCTTGTGAGACTTCAAACAGAAAGAATGGAAGTGGAGACTGTTCGGAATGGATTGAAGACAAACCTTGATTCGAACTTGCTCAAGCAGAAGGACGCTCTCCAGAAGAGGCTCTCAGGTTCTGAGAATCCGAAGGCAGCTGAAGAGTCCTTGAGTGAGAAAGAAGCCGAGATGAATAAGGCAATTCAAACGATCGCAGACTTGGTAGCGCAACTGCAAGACAGCGAGAAGGAAATCAGTTCTAACCTCGCAACTCTGAAAGACCTCGAGGAGGTGGTGGAGAAGTGCAAGAATGTGGAAATGTCTGATGCTGCCCAAGACCAGGCAGGTGAGCTGGAGAAGCTGATGAACAAGAAGCAGACCCTTCAACATAAGCGGCAAGATTTGGAGAACAAGATCAGAGACCTTGGGTCTTTGCCGAGTGATGCCTTTGGGAGTCACGGCGAGAAGTCGAAGAAGGTTTTGCTTCAGCTGCAGGACAAGGTTCAGAGGCAGCTGAAGAAGTTCAGCCATGTCAACAAGAAGGCTCTAGACCAGTACATGAACTTCACTGATCAGAGGGACGAGTACAGTAGGAGACACAAGGAGCAGGAAAGGGAGGAGGCCAAGATAAGTGAGCTTATCGATGCCCTTGACATGCAGAAGGACGAGCTGCTTGAACGCACTTTTAAGGGTGTTGCCCGGGAGTTTGTGAGAACCTTCACAGAACTTGTCCCACAAGGCTCAGGACAGCTTGTCATGATCCGCTCTCTTGTACAGAGTGGGCAGTCTATGGTGAAGAAGTACTCTGGTGTCAGCTGCAAGGTCTGTTTCGGAGGGGAAGAGACTAAAAAGATGGAGCAGCTCTCAGGAGGCCAGAAGACGGTGGTCGCCCTTGCTCTGATTTTTGCCATTCAGCGCTGCGACAGGGCGCCATTCTACTTGTTTGATGAGATCGATGCAGCCTTAGATCCCCAGTATCGGATCAACGTCGCGAACATCATTTCAAGGCAAGCGAACGATGGGCAGAATCCCACACAGTTCATTCAGACCACCTTCGCCCCGGAGCTTGTCAATGTGGCCGACCATGTCTATGGGGTTACCTACAAGAACAAAGTGTCAAGTGTTGACTTGATTGACAAGGAAGAGGGCCTTTCTTTCCTGAAGATGGACACCCAAGCAGAGCAGGAGGTGGGGAAGAGGAAGAGGAGATCGTAGAGAGAGAAAGTGAGAAGAAGTCCACAAGTCTGATGTAGTCTAATGTAATTTCAGTGTAGTTTAGATTCACAGTAAGTCCCGATGGTTTTACTACATATTTCGCACAATATTGTTCAAGGCCTTCCTCATCGAGTGACCAGCACTGCTGTCACTCAAAGAAGCCAGGAAAGCTTTAGGAGGCGGCCTCGCAGAAATGGGCAAGTCCTTTTTCATGAATGCTGGTGATGACTCAGAAAATTTGGAATGAGGAATGTGCTCTAGATTCACCGAGCTACCTTCCACTCCTGCCAGGTGCTTCCCCGTCACTCCACTTGTGTACGACCTGTTCTGAGGCTTTTCAGACTGAGATGATGCTAGCTCAGAGACCTCGCCCCTCGGACTCACGAGGCTCGAAAAGTAGCTTCCCATGAATGAGCTCGAAAAAGAGTCCCGAGAAGTCTCATAACGGCTTCCTTCTGATTCATACTCGCTCTCATTGTCGCTGGTGACTGCAGAATCAGTTGTAGCAAATTTTTGCGGATTGTACAGAGGCGTTCCTCCTTGCGCTTGCTCCTGAACGGCTGGCAAAGATCCAAACTTCTCTTTTGAGGCTTTCATTTGCATGTACAGGGATCTGAATTGGTTTTCCAGAGGGTGGCTCCACGACGATATGCCGGTCACTTTATTGTAATAGTACAGGTTGCCCTTGTCATCTGAGTACTGAGCCCAGTTAGAGGGCAGGTGGGCATGGTAGGCCTGCTCTGCAATCCAGAAAAGATCGGTATCTTCATCTGGATCCATGCCCAGGTGGACGGCATACCTCACAATTTCTTCTCTCAGCACTTTCTCGTCCACATCAACCCCTGGCGCCTCTTCCTCCTGCACCTCTTTTCTCTCTGGCTTGGACTCTGCTAAGGTGGACGAGCCCGCTTGAAGTGCGGGGTTTTCCGCATCAGCATTCCTCCTGCTGTCCTCCGGATCCTCGGCCTTGCAGCATGTGATTTCTGACGTTCCGGGTAGATCTTCCTGCGCAGACGAACCTTCGCAGCCAGTTGGAAGGATGGCGTTTTTCTTTATGTTCTTGATTATGTCCTTGCCTGCAACATGTACTGCAGATGCAGTGGCGTTCACAGGCACCGAGACAGAAAGGTTTGACGTCAAGGGCAGGATGGCGGCCTTTGCTGCCTTCTTCTTAACCAAAGCCACCAAGTACAAAACGAGGTATATCAGAATGGTGGAAGCCAGCATCGCAATGCCTATGCTTGTCATGCTCGTGTCATTGCTCAACAGACCAAGGATGAGGAGAACAGCGCCTGCCATCAAAATCATGACCGACAAGAAGGCTAGGAGCAAACTGAAGAGCGCAAACAAGGGCAGCCGCTTTGCATCCTCCTTCTGCCTGAGCTTAATCTTGAAGAACGCCTGGACCCCCCTGACCAGAATGTTGATCTGATTCATGGAAACCAAAATATCCTGGAGTGCCTCTATGGTAGCAATAGCAGCCTTTGGAGTCTCTTCCATCGTGGTGTTGGTCTGCCTGAGCAACTTCATCTGTGAGAGGCACGAGTCTATCTCGTCCTGCTGAATGTTGAAAACATCCTTCCCAGCAATAATGGAATCAAGCACAGCGCTGACGGCCTGGGTGCGCTCCCGGCACTTTTCCAAGTACTCCTTGAACCCCTCGTCATCTTGGGGAGCAGCCTCAGCCAATAAAGCCTGAACATCGTCCTCTATGTCGTCCAGGTCGTCCCTGAGCCTATCGGGGATTGCAAGTTTCCTTAGTCTGAATGTCACGAGAAGAAGTTTGTTGAGTGGCGACCCAGAGACCAGGTGGTTGGCCGCTCTGGCATTCCACTGGCTGAATTCATGGACCACCAGCCTCAGCTGCAGTGCTTTTTGAATTTGCATCGCCTCTGCCAGGTACCCCGTAAACTCCTGTTGGGCAAACAATAGCGGAAGGAGAGTAGTGGGTGTCAGTAAACCTCCCCACACATGATTCAGAACGCTAGGTGCTGAGTGTACGCTTTCTCAGGCTTGCAGTGCCTAGCGTGCTCACCTGAATCCTCCGATGCGGCGAGCCCGGCAAGAGCTGGGTGAGACGCCAAAAGTAGCGAATACGTGAGTTCTCTGAGTGGTGGGCAAGTGCTTCTCCTAGGCCCCGGAGTTCTGAAATGTGCTTTGGCAGCTCTAGCTCGAAGAGTGTGCAAGCGGTCTCGAGCTCTGAGACGACTTGCGAGCATGTTTGGAAGACCTTGGCATTTCCCTCGGCCCTCAGCGTGTAAATCTGTTGCACGGCTTTCTCTAGCTTGAATATGTGCGACTGCAGCTCTGACTTCTCCGGGATGTTCTGCAGCGAATCGAAGACAGTGCCGCAGTGCCCGACTACCTTGTGCTCACTCTGTTTCCGCCTCCACGACGCCTGCGAGGACCAGTTGCCAGGTCGATCAGATAGGCTGACTCCAGAAAAGTCACTGAGTCCGTCTGAAAGCATGCTCCCACGCCGAGAGCCGCGTCGAAACGGTCCGAACTGGGTCCTCCTCAAGGACGAACCTTCACTCTGAGGCAGATGCGCACTCGGCAGTAGAGTCCAGTGGACTCACCGTACAGACACATACCGTTCCAACATTCTAAGTCCTCCGACCAGAAAAGCCGAGGCCTTGCTCCTGGTCGGCACCCTCCAGTCCTGCTCTTCCTCTCTATAGGCGAAAGTGTGAACCCCCGCGTCCAAGCGTCCAAGCTCTCGCTTTTTTGTCCTGTAGGCCTTTCCAAATAATGAATTCCAAAATTCATTTCTCCTGAATGAATCCAGCAACTCTGCCGTTGAGTCAGTTTACGGAAACCAGGCGGGGAGGCAGAGAGAAGACCTGAAGTACCCGTACGAGCCGGTGCGAGAGCAGTTCAACACAGGACTCCTCGAGGAGGCGAAGCGTACCGTATTCGCCATGTCGGCCAGCGAGGGCCGGCGCATGTCGCTGAAGGAAATAAGCCGCATGCACTTCACGACTCCAACGAGCAAACAGTCGACACCGGCGTCAAGTCCAAAGGCGAAAAGGATTACGACACCAGGGCAGAGAAGGGCGAGCACGAGCACCGCAATGGAGAGTTGGCAGACCGTCAATAAAGTGTCGTCAGGCGCCAGTGCTTTCAGGAGGCGGGCCTCGGTGGCGAGCGGAGTCACTCCAGGGAGAATGGGGTCAGCCCCGACGCCACCTGTCACCGCTTACAGCTCGAGGATGGTGGACAAACTCCAGCTGCGGTGCGACGAGCTGGAGGAGGAGCTAGAGACTATCAGAAAGGAGTCCGCAAAGCGCGAGGAAGGGTTGCGGCAGATGCTGAGAGAGTCCAAGGTGGACGTCAAAGCCCTTGGTGTGACTCTGAAGCAGAAGGACTTGCAGTTGCAGGAGTTGAACAAGGAGCTAGAGAGGGCTAGGAGCAAGGTTTTGGAGACAGAGATGGCGGAGGTTGCTAACGACGAGAACCAGGACCGCCTTCGCCGGGATCTCGAGCGGAGCAATGATAGAGTGGCTTCTTTGGAGAGGGACCTTGCAAACCGGAGGGACTCGGACCGAGCCGCCCTCTTTGAGATGAAGAAGGAAAAGGAGCAAGTCCTCATCGAGTCAAGAGAGCAAGAGCTCCAGCACCTCAAGGCGCTTGACGCGGTGAAGCAGGAGGTGAACGATGGGGTAAGGAGAGAGATGGAGGCGAGGGACGAGGCGGACTCGAGGGCGAGGGAGATCAGGGAGAAGGACGCGGCCATCCAGAGGCTCCAGCAGGACCTGGCCCAGGAGAGGGAGCACTCTTCCACGCTGGAGCAGGACCTTGAGCTCGCCGAGATGAACCTGGAGCAGATCAACCAAAGCCTCAGGCTTGTTTCCCAACAGCAGAGTGCTGGGAAGGACCTGGTGCAGCAGTCAAAGGAGCTTCGGGATGCTAAGGCCGCGGCGGAGCTGGCGAGGAGGGAGCACAGGGAGGTGGATGCTGCCCTCGCGAAGGAGAGGTTTTTCCACGCGGAGGATCTGAGCGCCATGGTCGTGGAGCGCGCATGCCACCGGGAACTGGCCCAGCACAACCAGCAGAGGATCCTGGGGGTGCTGAGGGCCATGAGGACTGGAATAAGCGTCGCACAAACGAGGCTTGACGATTATGTCCAGGCCAAGGCGTAATTGAGAGAGAAAGTATTGTAGGACACGCCTATTCTGCCGTTGTCCCTCGCTCCACAACACTTCTACAGGCCCTCGAGTGTCTGGTCCTCGACGAGCCCCGCCGTTCGGAAGGGCAATCCTGCAGGGCAGATCCCGGGCAGTCTCCCAATCCTGACAGGGCAGAAATCCGCTCGCGATGGCGCTGGCGTCCGAGGCAGGGGACCAGCCGGAGCTCCTGTCGGTCAAGCCGATCGAGAAAGAGCAGAGCCTGAACGAAGAGCTGCTGGACCTGAGCGGAGTGACCCGCCTCGAGGGATGCAGGAAGGTCTCGAAGCGGCCCTTGGAGGGACTGGACGCTTTCGTGTTGCAGGACGTGCTCACCGCAGAGCAGTGCTCGGAGCTGCGGCGGAGGTCGGAAGCGGCGGGATACTCCTTCTGGAACGCGAGCGCCAAGAAGGACTTCCGGAGTGCTTTCACCGTGGAGGTTCACAGCGAGGAGCTCGCGGGGTTTATCTGGAATCGCATCAAGGACCAAGTGGTGCAGAGCGTGAACATCACAAAGGAGGACAGCCGGCGTTGGATGCGTGACGTGGAAGGGGAGTGGGTGGCTTACGGCGTCAACCCCTCTCTAGTGCTGGCTCGCTATAGGGATGGCGGGCATTTCTCGCCGCACACGGATGGCTACACCATCGTGGACTTCAACAAGCGGTCTCTTTACTCACTCTTGCTCTACTTGAACGACTGCGAGTCTGGTGGGGCCACGAGGCTCTTCCCCGTGGAGGCCTGCGGTCAACAGTTCACTTTGGACGGCGGGGGCAGGTTCAGGTGGGCGGAGGACTCCGTGTGCTTCTCTTGCCCCTGTGCTGAGGGCACTGCCCTCGCCTTCTACCAGGATATTCCTCACGAGGGTGAGCCGGTGTATTCCAAGGAGAGCGAGAAGTACATCATCAGGACGGACATCATGTACAGAAGGAAGGAGCCCATCTGCGACAAGCCACGGGACTTGCAGGCGTACAAGCTCTTTAGGGAGGCAGAGCTTCTGGAGGCGGATGGGGAGTGCCAGCAGGCAGCAGGGCTATTCAGGAGGGCCTTCAAGATGAGCCCTGACCTTGCGGAGGTGATGGGGTTCGTGTAGACATAAAGTTGGGAGGGCGGGGCGGCCCCGCCCTTGAATGCCAAATGAATTATTATTTTGTATCCCAAACAACATCTGCCTGTCTTTATCCATTGATGACAAGTTGCTCTGGGTGCACAGGGGAATCAATTCTCCTTCTTTCCGCTCGTGCCTTCTTCCTCCTCCTCACTCCAGTTAAAGACGAGGCTAACTTCACCCTTCCTCCAAGCCTCCAGGAAGGTGGAGCCTAAGCATGCAGGTACGAGATAGAGCAAAGCAGGTTGGGCGTGCTGGAAGACGTTCATCACCACCAGAGTCGCAACCAGACCCAAGCAGTACGAAGCAAAGACTGGCCCAAAGTAGTTGCTTTTCTCAAACCCTCTCTTGTGGTCCATACGCAGCAAGAGCGCCAGGTAGATTCCTGGTATAACGATGTCCCCCAAGCCAAGCATGCTGAACTGAGGCTTTTTCGATGACTCGTCCAGGCAACGAAGGAACAGAAGCTTGATTGGTGCGTCAAAGGACTTTGCCACTGTGACCATAACGGGGGTGAAGAAGACCCAGAAAATGTCGTAGAAGAAGAGACCTGAAAGGAGTATCATGCCGACCTGGGTGCTGCCGAGAGATAGCATCTCTATTCCCTGTATGCAGAAGCTGATCCCAATGACTGCATTGCGCAAAAATGAGAAGGTCAATTAAGTCCTAACTTGACGGGCAGCAACCAGCGAGGACGAAGAAGCCGGGTGAGGAGAGTGGAAGGGAGGGAAACCTTACCGTTATTGCTGACCCAGTGTTTGCTGGTGAAGTACCAGTAGCAGAACACTGCACTGCCGAGGCCGCAGAACAACTCACTTCCCGTGATCTCAAGATTACCCAAGTCGAGCTCTCCAGACTCGGAATCGGACTCAAAGAAAAAGCCCTTCAGTGGTCCAGGGAGTTTGTCCAAAAACCCCAGCTTGACCCTGGCGGTCCTGACAAAGTGAGGGAGGCAGGCACCCACAAAAGGTAGCACCGTCGCAGCAATAGCGAAGGTGCCCAGCAGCACAAAGTAGAGGCTTAGGCAAACAGTGAGCAAATCCTGGGCAGTTGCAGCACACAACCAGGCGAGTTGCCATACGAAATAAAGGGTTAGCGACACACAGCCGAGAGGCAACGGATCATCGAAAGTTCGCGGCTTACCTTTGGCAGCAGCTTGATTGCGGTGAAAAGGCCCAGGAGCACAACAGAACCCATGAGTGGAAACTTCATTGCGTCGGACTTGGACATTGCGACGGGCTTGTCCTCCTGGTTTTCGGTGACTGGCTTCACGGACCTGCAGGAAAGAGGGAATGGAAAGCACGCGACGTGTGAGACGGGAGGGCAGCGAAGCAAACGTGGTGGGGGGAAAAAGAGTTTGATCTTACCTCCACGCCCCAGCGTACACTGCCGCAGACGCAGTCATCACGAGAACTGTGCTTGTCCATATCGTGACCAGGTTAGCCTTCGCAACCTCTGCGAGGCAACTCAAGGTCGCCCTGGCGCCCCCATCTGCGCCAAAACAAGACTTGGCTAGGGTGGATCCCTCCTCGGTTTCTGTCGGGAGCTTATCGAGCGACTGAAGCACGACGGGGAGGGCCGTGAGAAATGCCAAGAGAAAGTGGGTCAAACCGGCGCGGCTGACGTACCGCGGCTCACCACCCATGGCCACCTCTTCCTTTGCCCTGTTCGCCATCGAGGACAGCCGACCTCGCCTCGCGGCCGGGATCGAAACGGTTTTCAGCTCAACAGTCCGTGCCGTGCATCAGGTTTCCAATTGCAGTTTCATTGCAGTTTCATTGGTGGTAGGGGGGGGGCAGGGAAAAGGAGACCCGCAGGCGAAGGGGGAAGGAAGCGTAGAGTCGGGGGCCCGCTACAGAGTGTGTATCAATGACTGCCGTCTTACATATTAATTCCAGTCCAGTACCCCGAAAAGCTCACTGCCCGTTTGGAAAGTAGCCCATGAGCCTTCCCGCGGAGTTCTGGTACGCGTTGAAGAACCCTGCTGTGCCTCCGATGGTGGCGCAGGTCACCACCGCCTGCTTCTTGATGCCCGCGGGAGCTGAGAAGCGCGAGAAGGTCGGGGAGTGCGAGAGACGGAGTCAGGAACTCGACCCTGGGGAAGCGGGTGGTGAAGCGTCCAAGCAGTCGCCGTCTCGCAGTTGTCTCACCTGTTGAGTATCCAACCGCAACAGCAGCACCAGTGAAGGCAGCCGCCTTGAGCAGATCAAGGGCCGTGAAGTTTGAGACTACACGGGGAGTGCGAGGCGGCGGAACAGTCACCGCCAGTTGTGGAAATTGAGGAACGAGAACATTTACGTGCGAGCCAGAGAGAGTTGGAGTCAGCCGAAACGCCCGTCGCGGTAGGGAGGCGCGCAGCAGCGGCGGAGGGATGCGCGAGGGAGCGCGCCGGGTCGACCACAACCTCCCAAAGTGGGGGAGGAGGACTCACCTGTCGTTTTAAGGCTTGGCGAAGGGTCCAGGACCTTGTGCTTTGGTTCCTCCAGAATAACTCCCATCTTGTCGCCCCCCCTTTTTTACGTGATATCGAGAGGAAGGAGAGACCGCACCCCGCGCGCGCTCAGTTCCCGAGAATTCGTAGGCGACCACGCGCCCGCCGTTCGCCGCACTACCTCCGACAAGGCCCCGCGCCCTCCTCGAAAAAACCCTCTTTGATTCTTCACAGCTTCCTGGGATCCGCTGTCCGGAAGCGGATTTGGCCGGCCGACCCAGCAGCAGAGGTCTGCAGCTGCAGGGGTGGTAGGTAGCGGCTGCGGGGGGGGAACTTAAGGAGAAGCAGAAGAAGAGAGCGAAGA